>Ga0209061_1000295_pt1 | contig 145645 bp, 146 predicted proteins | sample Coa_R1_10_FD_187157 | JGI IMG/M metagenome (GOLD analysis project Ga0209061, IMG submission 187157) | Surface soil microbial communities from Centralia Pennsylvania, which are recovering from an underground coalmine fire - Coalmine... | ecosystem: Environmental > Terrestrial > Soil >... | reverse complement strand
GCGGCGCTCTTAGAGGAAATTCGTCCGGCCATCGATCGCGTCGCCGCCGAGTACGGGAGGGCGACCTATTACGAAACCCTGCTGGTGCTCTCGTTCCTGTATTTCGCCGAGGCGCAGGTCGACGTCGCGGTCTTCGAGGTGGGATTGGGCGGGACGCTGGACGGCACGAACGTGCTGCGCCCCGAGGTCTGCGTGATCACGAACATCGGTCTCGATCACACCGAGGTGCTCGGCAACACGCTCGAAGAGATCGCTTTTGACAAAGCGGGGATCGCAAAGCCCGGCGTTCCTCTGGTTTCGGACGTAGCCGATCCTGGAGCGCGGCACGTCATCGAGCGCCGGTGCGCCGCGGCCGGCGCCCCGTTTCTCTCGGTACGTGATTTGGTCGGTGTCGATGCCGCCCGCGGCGAGCGCTACGGGCAGAGCTTCACGCTGACGACGCCGGCCGACCGGTACGCTATTTCCTTGCCGGTGCTGGGCGCGTTTCAGCAGCGCAATGCCGCGACTGCGGTGTTGGCGCTCGAGCAGCTCGACGCCGCGCTGCGGCCCTCCCGCGAGCAGATCGAGGCTGCGATGTCGCGGCTCGTCATCCCCGGCCGAATGGAGTTCTTTCCCTCGCATCCGTCCGTGGTCTTCGACATCGCGCACAATCCTGACAAGGCGCGCAGCCTCGTGGATGCGCTGCTGCAGACGTTTCCGAACAAACGCTTTGCTGCGGTCGTTGCGATCAGCGAGTCAAAGGACGCGAAGGGCGTCCTGGAGCAGTTGGCTCGTTTGCCGGCGACCTTCATCTTCACGTCGTTCGAGGCCACGGGACGCACGGCAATAAAGCCGGCGCGCCTGGCTTCGATTCTGGAAGACTTCAAGGTATCCGGCCGCGCGGTGAGCGATCCGGTCGAAGCATTTTCGATTGCGCGCCGCAACGCCGGGACCGAGGACGTCGTGCTCGTGACGGGCTCGACTTACGTGGTCGGTGCTTTGCGCGATTGGTGGTTCGTCAACGCTGCCGCTAGCGCACGCTGAATCCCGCGGTTCGCTGTCCGTGCGAGGCTCGCGGCTCGTGTGGGGTGTGCGTACCTACGTCATGGGCATCGTCAACGTTACGCCGGACTCGTTCTCGGGAGACGGTACCGCGGACGCCGCCCGCGCCGCAACGCACGCTTTGGCGCAGCGCGACGCCGGCGCAGACCTGCTCGATTTCGGCGCGGAATCCACGCGTCCGGGTCACGAACCGATCCCGGAAGCGATGGAGCTCTCCAGGCTCATTCCGGCGCTCGAGCGGTTTCGCAGCGTCGACGCGAAGGCAATCGTATCGATCGATACGTACAAACCGACCGTCTTTCGGCGCGCGCATGCTGCCGGCGGAGACATTTTGAACTCGATCTGGGGCGTGGAAGACGAGCTGCTGGACGCGGCCGCCGAAGCGGGCGTTCCGGTCATCGTGATGCACAACAAGAAACACGCGGAGTATCACAACGTCCTTGACGAGGTCCTGGCGTATCTTGCGCGCAACGCAGAGCTTGCCGTGCGCCGCGGGATTCCGCACGAACGCGTGATCGTCGATCCAGGCATCGGATTCGGAAAGACGGCGGATCACAATCTTGCGCTGCTCGGGGCGCTGGATCGCTTGAAAGGATTGGGCTTTCCCACGCTGCTTGGCACCTCGCGAAAATCGACCATCGGAAAGCTCATCGGCAAACCGCCGACCCAGCGAATCTTCGGCACCGCGGCGACGATTGCGCTCGCCGCCGCGGCGGGAATCGATATCGTGCGCGTGCACGACGTGGGACCGGCGCGAGACGTCGTGCGGGTGACCGACGCCATCGTGCGGGATTGGCGACCGGGAGATTGGGCACAGCCGTGAGCGACTGCATCGCGGTGCGGAACATCCGTGCGTGGGGCCGCGGCGGCATCAATCCGGGCGAAGACGAGATCCCGCAGCCGTTCGACGTCGACGTCGAGCTGGAGGTCGACCTGGAGCGCTGCGCGCACACCGATTCGCTCGAGGATACGATCGACTATCGCTGGGTGCACCAAACCGTGATCGACACCGTCGGGGGCTCCCGTTTTGGGCTCGTCGAACGCCTGGCGCAAGAAATCGCGCGTCAACTGATGCACGAGCGCCGCGTCGCCGTGGTGACCCTCACGATCGCAAAGCCGGGAATTCTCGGCGGCGCGACGCCGGCCGTAACGATTTCAAGGAGAAGGTGATGGACCGAGCGCAGCGGCGTCGTGCCCGAACGGCGGCGTTCTTACGAGGTCGGACCGGGGGGCCTGCGCGCAGCGTGGGGGGCGCGCAGCCTGAGGCAAAGCGCCTTTTAAAACCATAGCGCTGGCGCGGATCGGGATCGGAGCCAACGTCGGCGACGCGGCCGCGACGGTTCGCGAAGCAATCGCCAAGCTTGCACGATTGGGGACGGTCGTGCGCGCATCATCGCTCTATCGCAGCAAGCCCTGGGGGATGCGCGATCAGCCGGATTTCATCAACGCCGCGGCGCTTCTACTGACCGATCTGGACGCGCGAGCGCTCCTTGGCGAGCTGAAAAGGCTGGAGGGCGAGCTCGGCCGGACGCCGGGCCGGCGCTGGGGACCGCGCGCAATCGATCTGGATATTTTGGCGTACGACGACCTTCGGATCGACGATCCCGATCTGGTCATCCCGCATCCCCACCTGCACGACCGCGCCTTCGCGCTCGTGCCGCTTGCCGAAATCGACGCGTCGTACGAGCGCGCTCTCGAAGCGCTTTCTCCCCAAGCACGCGCCGAAGTGGAGCGGCTTTAACGCGCCTTCGCGGCCATGACCGGCTCGTAGACCTTCTTGCTGATGAAGACGTCCAGCAAGAGGTTGTCGACCTTTCCGCGCTCCGCGAATTCCTTCGTGAGGATGTCGAGCGCGCGCTCGATGCTCATCGCCGGCTTGTATGGACGATCGCTTGCGGTCAGCGCGTCGAACACGTCGGAGATCGTCAGCATTCGCACCTGGGTCGGGATCTCTTCGCCGCGCAAGCCTCGCGGATAGCCGGTTCCGTCAAGATGTTCGTGGTGTCCGTACGCGACTTCCGCAACCTTCTGCCACGGCGTCTTGCCCCACGGAATCTCGCGGAGGAAGCGGAACGATTGCGTGACGTGCTGCTCCATCTTTTGCCGTTCTTCAGCCGACAGCGAACCGCGCGGAATCTTTAGGTATTCGTATTCTGCCGGCTCGAGCAGAGGATGCTCCTCACCCAACACGAGATAGTTTCGCTTGAGCAGCGCCTCAAGCGCTTCGCCCACCGCCTCCGCGACGACGCGCGGCTCGTTCGCCTCCTCGACGTTTTTCATCAGCTCGGTGAGCTCGGCAACGGCATGCGAGGTGATTTCGTCGATATTCAGGATCTCGTCGGCGTCGGGATGCATTCCTTGCTTGAGCAGCGAGAGCTTGCGGGAGGCGGCGCGCATTTGCAGCTGTTCGATTGCGAGCAGGCAGCGCAGCCTGATCATCTCGAGCCTGCCTTCCGGCAGTTTTTTCGCTTTCGCAAAAATATATTCGGGAACGGCGACTTTTCCGAAGTCGTGCAGGAGCGCCGCATAGCGCATCTCGCGGATTTCGTCCGGAGTGAATTTGTGCAGTGCGACCGGCCCGGCTTCGATGGTGTTGAGCGTTTCCGCTTGAGCGACCGTCAGCTCCGCAACACGCGATGAGTGACCTTGAGTGGCGGGGTCCCGAGCTTCGATCGCTTTGACCGACGCCTTGACGAATTGCTCGAACAATTCTTGAATGGAGTCCACGAGCTGCTTGTTGTCGATCGCGACACCGGCTTGCGAGGCCAGCGACAGCAGAACGTGCTCGTGGTGCTCCGTGAACTCGCTGACGACTGCCTCGGTATGCTCCGGCGATTCGAGCACGAGCTCGAAAGCGGGCTTCTGATTGATGAGCTGAATGACGCCGACGATCTCGCCGAGATAATTGCGCATCGGCACGCACAACACGGATTTCGTGCGGTAGTTGTTCTTCTTGTCGAAAGAATCGTTGAACCGGTATTCGCGCGTATCGCCGATTTGATACGCGTCCGGGATCCGCAGCACCTCACCGGTGATCGCCACGTAGCCGGAGATCGAACCGCGCGACAGCGGGATCATGGCGCCGAGGTAGCTGCCTTCATCGGTCGGTCCGGTTTGCGCGACCGCGAAGCGAAGCTTTTTCTCACCGGCCTGCTCGGTGATGAGGAAGAGGCTCCCCGAGTCGGCGTTCGTCAGCTCGCGCGCTTTACGAACGATCAGCCGCTGCAGAGCCAGGATGTCCCGTTCGGCCGAAAGCGCGATGCCGATCTGCAAGAGCTGATCCGATTCGTCGGCTTGCTCGTGCGTCTTGTTGACGAGCTCGTGAGTGCCTTCGCGCAGCTCGAGCGTGCGCGCGGCGGCGCGCACCGCCGAAAGCAATGCCAAGGGATCCGGCGGACGCGTGAGCCAACCGGCGACGTGGGGGCTCGTCGCGAGCCACGCGGCTTCGAAATCTCCGGGATCCGACATCACGATCGCGGTCGCGCCGGTCGCCTCGATGATCGAAAGCGCGCGTTCGATCGCGCCACGGTCGCCGAGCTGACTCAGCCTTTCGCGGTCGATGAGGTAAACGGTGCGCCGTCCAGGTGCGGCCGCGGCCGGAAACGAGACGTCGGCCTGGCGGCATTCGATCCCGGCGCTCTCCAGGAGGGCGGCTGCCTCGCCCAGCTCCATCCCCCGCGGGTACACGAGGAGGCTGGCCTGCGAGGCTTGCTCGAGGGGAGGGGCGCCTTCCAAGAGGGACATTGCTCCGTGTACCATTCGGCCGTCTCCCGCGTTCTCCCCAGCACCCAGAACAGGCGCGAGTCCAGGCAGCGCCAAAGGCCAGCGGTCGTGACCTTTGACGACGTCATCGCATCGCGGGTGCGGCCGTTGGCCGAGACGCTGATGCGTGAAGGCTTTGCATCGCTGCGAATCGCGCAGGACGGTGTCGAGATCGAGCTCTCGCGTACGGGCTGCCGCGCTCCGCGTGCGGCGGCGTCCGCACCTGCGCCGGAGGATCGAGCCGCTCCGGCCTACGACGTGATCGCTTCGGAGGTCGTGGGTCGCGTGCGCTTTCTGCGTCCCGCACCGGCGGTCGGCACGAGCGTGGAGGCCGACCGCGAGCTCGCGTTCGTCGAGACGCTCGGTATCCGCAATCCGATCCGCTCGCGGGGACCCGGGCGCATTGCCGTGATCTACGTCGAGGAGGGTCAAGCCGTCGACTACGGCGCTCCACTCTTTGCCATCGACCGAAATGCCTGACACAAGAACGTCTTGAATGTTTAAAAAAGTCGTCGTCGCGAATCGGGGCGAGATCGCGCTGCGGATCATTCGCGCCTGCCGCGAGCTCGGGATTGCGACGGTCGCGATCTTCAGTGAAGCCGACCGCACCGCGTTGCACGTGCGGCTCGCCGACGAGGCCTTTTGCGTGGGCCCCGGCCCCTCGTCGCGTTCCTACCTCAATATTGCCAACATCATCTCGACCGCGATGATCACCGGGGCCGACGCGCTTCATCCGGGCTACGGGTTCCTTGCCGAAAATGCGCGCTTCGCGCAGATTTGCGCCGACCACGGCGTTACGTTCATCGGTCCGTCGCCGGAGGTCATCGCCCAAATGGGCGACAAGGCCCGCGCCAAAGAGATGATGGAGCGCGCGGGCGCGCCGGTTATTCCGGGAAGCGGCGTTCTGGCGTCGGTATCGGAGGCGGTCGCGGCAGCAAGAGCGCTCGGCTATCCCGTGATGCTCAAGGCGACTGCGGGCGGCGGCGGACGCGGCATGCGGCGAATCATGGAGGAGCGCGAGCTGGAGTCTGCGTTTCACGCCGCCGAAAGCGAGGCGGAGTCGAATTTTCACGACGGCCGCCTCTACATGGAAAAGCTCGTCGTTCAGCCGCGTCACGTCGAAGTGCAAGTTCTCGCCGATGCCCATGGCGGTATCGTGCATCTTGGCGAACGTGACTGCTCGATTCAAAAGCCGGCGCATCAAAAACTGATCGAAGAGGCGCCGGCTCCTTCGCTCGACCATGAATTGCGCGAACGTCTCTGCGCGACCGCCGTTGCCGCGGCACGCGCGTGCGGGTACACCAACGCGGGAACGCTGGAGTTTTTGGTGAGCGGCGACGGCTTCTATTTCATGGAAATGAACACGCGCATTCAAGTCGAGCATCCGGTGACGGAGCTGATCTTCGGCGTCGATTTGGTGAAAGAGCAGATTCGCATTGCAGCGGGTGAGCCGCTCGGGTTCGCGCAAACCGATCTTTCGCCGCACGGTCACGCCATCGAATGCCGCATAAATGCAGAAGATCCGCAGCGCAACTTCGCGCCCGCTGCGGGCTTCGTGAGTTCCGTCGAGCTTCCGGGCGGCCCGGGGATTCGCGTCGATACGCAGCTCTTTGCCGGGCTTTCGATCCCCCCGTACTACGACTCATTGCTCGCCAAGATCGTAGCCGTCGGGCGGACGCGGGCGTCCGCGATCGCGCGAATGGAACGGGCGCTGGCGGAAACGCGCATCGAAGGCGTGAAGACCACGACCGAGCTGTGCCGCGAAATCTTACGCGACGCGCGTTTTCTCGAGGGCGGCGTCGCCATCGACTTCCTTCACGCCGGACTTCTGACCGAGCGACAAGCCGCGTTGGCCGGCGGAGCATAGCGCGAGGTCCGATGGCCTCGCGGAAACGGGCGCGCGAGCTGGCGCTCCAATCGCTCTTCGGTGTCGAAGTCGGGCACCGGAATCCGGAAGAGATGGTTTGTGAAACCTGTGGCACGGCGGATTCAGAACAGCGGCGCTTCGTCGAGGATCTGGTCCTGGGAACGCTGGACCACGGCGATGAAAGCGATCGCGTGCTTGCGCCGCTTCTCGAGGGCTGGACGATCGAACGTTTGCCGACGATCGACCGTTTGCTGTTGCGGATGGCCGTATTCGAGCTTACGCACCGTCGAACGCCGAGCGCAGTTATCATCAACGAAGCAGTCGAGCTCGCGAAGAAGTTCTCAACCGACGATTCGCCGCGTTTTGTGAACGGCGTGCTTTCGAGCGTTTCGAAGCAGCTCACGCACGGTACCGCGTGAGCACAGCCGCACGACGCACCGCGGTCTCGCGCCGTCCCGCAGCGAAGAAGAAGAAAGGCGGTGGGGGCGGCGGTTTCGGGCGTTTTCTGCGAGCCGCGGGCTTATTTGCGATTCTTGGGATCCTGTTCGCATGCGGCATCGTTGCCGGTATCGTCGCCTCTTACTCGGCGCACTTGCCCGACATCAACCGCATGGCCGACTTCCAGCCGGAGCGCTCGACGCAAGTGTTCGCGCGCGACGGTACGCCGCTGGCCGATCTCTATCGCCACAACCGGCTATGGGTTCCGCTCGTCAAAGTTCCCGTCATGGTGCGCGACGCGTTCGTCGCAAGCGAAGACGAGCATTTCTACACGCACCACGGCATCGATTTCGAGGGCATCGTTCGGGCCGCAATCGCCGACTGGGAGCATCAGCCGATTCAAGGTGCATCTACGATCACGCAGCAGCTGGCGCGGGGTCTCTTTCTCTCCGACGAGGTCACGATCTCTCGAAAGATTCAAGAGGCATTGCTCGCGATCGAGATCGAGCGCTATTACACCAAAGATGAAATCCTGGAGCGCTACCTCAATCTGATCTATCTCGGCGCCGGTGCATACGGCGTTCAAGCCGCCGCGCATACGTACTTCGGCGAGGACGTCTGGAAGCTGACGCTGGGTCAAGCGGCGATGCTCGCCGGGATCGTTCCGGCCCCATCAGATTACTCTCCGTTCACAAATATCAAGCTCGCACGCGACCGCCAGCTTCACGTCCTGTCGCGCATGGTCGCGAACGGTTTCATCACACGCGCACAAGCGAAAGAAGCCGCGGCGGCGCCGCTGGGCTTGATCGGTGAACGGCCCGTCGGGTTGCAGTCGTACCGCTATCCCTACTTCACGACGTACGTCGTGCACAAGCTGGAAGAAACGTTCGGCACCCAAGCGGCATTCGAAGGTGGGCTGACGGTTTACACGACCCTCGATCCGAAGATGCAGCAGATCGCGCAAGCCGCGGTCGACTGGGGCGTGAGAACCGCGGCAGCGGAAGGCATCAACGCGCATGAGGCCGCGCTCGTCGCGCTACGGCCGCAAACCGGCGAGATATTGGCGATGGTCGGCGGATCGGGATGGTCGCTGACAAATCAATTCAATCGCGCGTGGCAGGCCAGGCGCCAACCCGGGTCATCCTTCAAAGTATACGTCTACACGGCGGCGGTCGACAGCGGGATCCCGCCCAACGCGATCATGGAGGACACGCCCGTCTCATATCCGATGGGCGACGGGACGGTGTGGTCTCCGCAGGACGACGATCATCGCTTCTGGGGTGCCATAACGCTGGACGAGGCGCTCGCACAGTCGCGCAACGTGGTCGCGGTGAAGCTTGCGGAAAGAGTCGGCATCGACCGCGTCATCGAATACGCCAAGCGCATGGGCATCACGTCGCGGCTTCAGCCGGATCTGTCGTTGGCACTCGGCAGCAACGGAGTCTCGGTGTTGGATCAGGCCGCGGGCTATGCGACGCTGGCGGATGCCGGCATTCACATCACTCCGTCGCCGATCCGGCTCGTCAAAGACAGCTTTGGATCCGTGGTGCTCGACAACGAATATCCGCAAGAGACGGAAGTCGTCAGCGCCGGCACGGCGTTCGTCATGACGAAGATGCTCGAAGACGTCATCAATCACGGTACCGGATATCCAAACGCGGTCATCGGTCGTCCGGCAGCCGGCAAGACGGGAACGACGTCCGATTTCCGCGACGCTTGGTTCGTCGGCTACACTCCGGACTTGGTGGCGGCGGTGTGGCTTGGGAACGACAACTACTCGCGCATGTACGAATCGTACGGAGGTAATATTCCGGCGCGCATTTGGGCGCGCTTTATGAAAGAAGCCCTCGCCGGCACGCCACCGCACGACTTCGTGATGCCCAAAGGCGAGGTGCACGCGGTGCGTCTGTGCGGAAGCGGCAAGGTGATGTACTTCCTCACCGGAACGGGTCCGTCCGAGTCGTGTGGCCCGGTTGAAGAAGCGCCGCCGAAACCCGCCGCGCCGAAGGTCGCACCGACGGCGACGCCGATACCGCCCGGCTTCGTCGGCGACGGCCGGCACTTCATCGATATCAACAACGGGTCCGCGCCTACCCCTCCCGTTTCCGGCGGAGAGTAGATGCGGCCGCACGAGACCGCCCCCGCGCGGATCGTCGCCGTCTCACGTCTGGCGCAGTATTTGCGCGGCGTTCTCAGCAACGACAGGTGGCTTCGCAACGTCGGCGTGCGCGGCGAGATTTCGAACCTCTCGCCGCAGCGCGGCGGCAACGTCTACTTCGACCTCAAAGACCCGGACGCGCTCTTGGGCTGCGTCGTATGGAGCGAGCGCGCCGCCGAGCTTCCGAAGCTGCAAAACGGTCAACAAGTCATTGCCTACGGGGAAATCACGGCCTATCCGAAGGCCAGCAAATATCAGCTGATCGTCTATCGCGTGGAGCCTGAAGGCGTCGGGAGGCTGCACGAGCTCTACGAGCGTCTCAAGCGCGAGCTCGAAGCGGAAGGGGCCTTTGCGCAGGAGCGCAAGCGCGCCGTACCGCGCTATCCTTTTTCGCTCGCTCTGGTCAGCTCGAAAGACGCCGCCGGCGCCAAAGATTTCCTGAAAATTCTGACTGCGCGAGCCCCGCATGTCGCCGTGCAGTTTGTGGAAACGCCGGTGCAGGGGATCGCCGCCTCCGGCGAGATCGTGCGCGCCCTCAACCGTGCGTCTCGGTTCGACGTCGACTGCGTAGTCGTCGTTCGCGGGGGCGGCTCGTACGAAGATCTCTTCGCGTTCAACACCGAGGAAGTCGCGCGCGCGATCCTCAGATCCGCGGTCCCCGTCATTACCGCAATAGGACACGAAACGGATAACACGATTGCGGATTTCGTCGCGGACCGGCGAGCGGAAACGCCCTCCGCGGCGGCGGCGTTGGTGTCACCGCAAACGCGCGACGAGCTCTTGCAGCTCATCGACGCACGGTGCGCACGGCTGCAGCGCTGCGCGCTGGGAGCGATCACGCTCGGCAAGACGCACTTGGAGCGCATCGTCGGACGCTCTGCCGTCTCGGATCCGGCGAGAATTGTCGGGCTGCGGCGTCAGCATCTCGACCGCCTGCAGGAATCTCTTTGCCGCGCAGTCGGTGACGGGTTGCGCCGGCGGCAAGCAGGCTTAGCGAGCTTCGAGCGCCGCTTGGACCGCGCCGATCCGAAGATTCGTCTCGCCGAGCGTGAAAAAACGCTGGCCGTTGCCCGCGTGCGGTTGACGGCTTGCGCGCGGAACAGCGTAAGCCGAGCCTCCGAGCGGTTGAAGCTGCTGCTGACGGAGCTGCGTGGAAAAGATCCGGAAGCGATTCTGCAACGAGGATATGCCATCGTGCGCTACGAGGGCCGCGCGGTTCGAGACGCCGCCGACGTACCGGATGGTGCGAGGGTGAGCGCCAAGGTGGCTCGCGGAACGCTGCAGGCTCGCGTCGAACGGAAAGAACGTGACTCAGAAGTCGGGTGAGTTCGAAACGGCGCTCGCGCGCCTGGAAGCGATCGTGAAGCAGCTCGAGACCGAGGAGGTCTCCCTCGATCTTTCCGTGGAGCTTTTCAAAGAAGGCAAGGAGTTGGCGCGTCGCTGTGAGGGGCTGCTCAAAGCCGCGCAAAGCGCGATCGACGCCGCCGCCAATGGCTCCGCCCAAACGGAAAACAACTAGGCTGGACACGGCCGTCGCCGAACGAAGCGGCGTTACGCGTTCTCGCGCGCGCAGCTTGATCATGGCGGGGCGCGTGCGCGTCGACGGCCGTCCCTTGACGAAGCCCGGAACCACCGTAGCGGTCGATGCCAAGCTGGAGATCGAACGTCCCCGACCGTTCGTGAGCCGTGGCGGCGAAAAGCTGGCAGCGGCGCTCGATGCGTTCCGGCTCGATCCCGCCGGATTGCGAGCGCTCGACATCGGCGCGTCCACCGGCGGCTTCACCGATTGCCTGCTTCGGCGCGGCGTCGCGCACGTCGTCGCCGTCGACGTTGGCTACGGTCAGATTGCCGTTGGCTTACGCGACGATCCTCGCGTGACCGTGCTCGAGCGCACGAATTTTCGTACCTTGCCCGACGATGCATTTCCGGGCGGATTCGATCTGATCGTCGCGGACGTCTCGTTCATCTCTTTGACGACGATCTTGCGACGCGCCGCTCGCTATCTGCGCGAGGACGGAATCATCGTCGCTTTGCTCAAGCCGCAGTTCGAAGCGGGCCGGCATCGCCTCGGCGGCGGCGGCGTCGTGCGCGATCCGCAAACGCACCGTGCCATCTGGCACGAGTTTCTGTATGCGATGCAAGCGCTGGGACTGGGCGTCGCAAGCGCTATCGTGTCGCCGCTGCGCGGGCCGGCCGGCAACGTCGAGTTTCTCGCGCGCATCGAACGCGGGCCTCATGGGATCGGTGAGAATGACATCGAACGGCTCGTCGAGGAAGCACACCGCTAGATGGCAGCAAAGACAATCGCCTTCTACGTCGATCTGATGCAGCCGTCGGCACGCCGCGTCGCGCAAGACGCGACCCGTGCCGCGCACGATGCCGGCTATGCCGTCGCGCTGTGCGAGCGCCAAGACGACGTTCTCCGGCTTGCCGATCGCGGAGCCGAGGTTTCCGGCGCGCGCTTTCTGGTCGCAATCGGCGGCGATGGAACCCTTTTGCGGGCCGCGCGCATCGCGTATCCCCACGACATTCCGCTCCTGGGCATCAATACCGGCCGGTTAGGATTCCTCACCGAGTTCGAGCTCGACGGCGCCGGGAGCATGCAGCGCGAGCTTACCGGAGTCCTGACCAAGCCGGACGACATCGTCATCGAGGAGCGCACGATGCTCGAGGCCCGTCTCGAGGACGGCCGGAGCTTCGTCGCGCTCAACGACGTCGTCGTGCACAAGGGGGATGCATCGCGCGTCGAGACGTTTCGTCTTTCGCTCGACGACGAGCATGTCGCCGACCTTCCCGCCGACGGTGTGGTCGTTTCTACGCCGACCGGTTCGACTGCATATTTTCTCTCCGCCGGCGGGCCGATCGTTTCGCCGCGCGTCGCCGCGTTCGGAATCGCGGCACTGCTGCCGCACACGCTTTTTGCCCGGCCCTTGATCGTGCCGGACAGCGCGACCATCGAGATCTGCGTGGATTCGGAGAACATGCGTGCGAATCTCGATGCCGACGGCGAAATCGTCGCCACGCTTTCGCCGCGCGATCGCGTGCGCGTCCGGAAAGCCGAGAGAACCGCGCGTTTCGCGCGGCGCGGCCCGCTGCATTATTTTTCACGCCTGGAGCAAAAGCTGCGCTGGGGCGTGTCGATTCGCGGCACGTCGCGGTGAAGGCTCCCTGATGTCGCTGCGCCGGCTGGTCGTCGAAGATTTCCAACTGATCGCGCGCGCGGAGATGGAATTTTCCGGCGGCCTTACGGCGATCACCGGCGAGACCGGAAGCGGCAAAACGATGCTGCTGGACGCAATCGATTTCGTGCTGGGCGCGCGAGCCGCGGGTGACGCCGTCCGTAAAGGCCGCAAGCGCGCTCGCGTCGCGATCGAGTGCGATGTCGACGACCGGCTCGGGAAGCTCCTGGCCGAGCAAGGGTTGGAAACGGACGAAGACGTGCTCGTGATCGTGCGCGAGCTCTCCGAGGGCAAAACGAGCGCGCGTGTCTGCGGCATCCCCATGACCGCGGGCCAGTTGCGCGCCCTCGGTGCGGAACTCGCAGAAATCGTCGGTCAACACGAGGCGCAGCGTTTGCTGGCGCCGCCGGAACAGCTCGATGCGCTCGACCGGTTCGGCGGCGAGAAGCTCTTGGCTCTTCTCGACCTCGTCGGCGAGACGTATCGGCGGCGCGCGAGGCTCGAGGCCGAATTACGCGACCTCGAGGCCGGCGCCGGCCGCGCTGCTGCGGATGCCGATTACGCGGCATTTGCATCGCGTGAGATTGCCGAGCTTGCGCCGGCGGCCGGCGAGGACGTTGCGCTGCGCGAGCGCCGGGAGCTCTTGGCGAACGCCGAACGCATCGCCGCCGCGCTGCAGTCGGCGCACGGCGCGCTGGCCGGTGAAACGGAGATCAGCGCGTCCGATCTCCTGGGTTCGGCCGCCTCGGTGCTCTCCGATCTCGCGCCATACGGGAAGGATCTCGAGGAGCTTGCAGCAGCGGCCGAAGCGCTGCAGAGCGAGTGCAGCGAGCTCGCGGCGCAAGTCCGGCGCCGGCTGGAACGAGCCGGCCTCGATCCCGGTGAGCTCGAGACGGTTACAGAGCGGCTCTCCGCTCTCGACCGCCTGAAAAAAAAATACGGCGCTACGCTCGACGCCGTGCTGGAAGCGAAGCGCCGGTTCGATGAGACGGTCGAGCGCTTCGAACGTGGCGACGACCGGCGCGCGCGCTTGCAGCGCGAGCGAGACCTAGCCGCAGCGGAATTAGATCGAGCGGCACGCGCGCTGACAGCGGCCCGGAAGCGCGCCGCGGCCGCGTGTGAGAAGCGAATCGCCGCCGAGCTTGCGGCGCTCGCAATGCCGGCGGCGCGCTTCGAGATCGCTTTCGAAGCCTTGGATCAAATTGGTTCTCGCGGCGCCGAGCGATGCGAATTCCGGCTTGCCGCCAATCCGGGCGAACCACCGCGCGCCCTCGCGAAGGCGGCCTCGGGCGGGGAGCTGTCTCGCGTGATGTTGGCGCTGACCGTCGTGCTGGCCGACCGCTCCGCGCGGAAAACGCTGATCTTCGACGAGATCGATGCCGGCGTCGGCGGTGCAACGGCAAACGCGGTCGGCGCGCGTCTCGCGGACTTGGCCGCCGATCTCCAAGTCATCTGCGTGACGCACCTTGCGCAGATCGCCGCCTTCGCCCAGACGCAGTTGGCGCTGCGCAAGCATGAGACCCAAGAAACGACGACGATCGAACTGGTGGGGCTCGATCGTCAAAGCCGTCTCGAAGAGCTCGCGCGTATGCTGTCAGGCGCAACGACGGGCGTCTCGCTCGAGCACGCAAAGGCACTGCTCCGCGATCACGCTCTCGCGCTTCGTTCTCCCCATACCGCGCAGCCGAGGCTGCAAAGCAGCGTGAAGAAGAAGTAGATCGGCACGCGCCTGCAAGCCCGTGCACGCCGAGTCGAAGCCGGGCTTACAGCGCGGCTACCGCAGCGGTTAGCGCCGAGAGCAGCGCCGCGTAACGTTGCGGCTCGACGTTGCCGGAGCCCAGATCGTCCTTGGCGGCTTCCTCGAGCTCCGATGCGGCCGACTGAACGCTCTTGGCGCCCAGCTGCGCGGCAACGCCTTTGATGCGATGAGCGACCTCGCGAATCGTGTTGAGGTCGCCTGCCTCCGTTGCCGCCGCGACGTCGCTCAGCCCGCTCCGTAAATCGACGATCGCTTCCTCGACGATCGCTTCGAGCTCGTCCGGATCGGTGAAGATGGTCGCAAGATACGCCCGGTCGATGGCGCTCATGCGGGAACGTCGACGCGATCCGCGAGCTTCTCTCGAACTTCCCGAATTTCGGAAAGCGCACGTTCGAACGCATCCACCACCGACGGGTCGAAGTGGGTTCCCCGCCCCTGGTGCACGTGCACGACGGCTCGCTCGATCGGCCACGCCGGTTTGTACGGACGTATGGACGTGAGCGCGTCGAAAACGTCCGCAAGGGCGCAGATGCGCCCTGAAATCGGGATATCGTCACCTGCAAGGTTGCGCGGATAGCCGGTGCCGTCCCACTTTTCGTGATGTGTCAGGGCTATCTCGGCGCCTTTCTGCAATAACTTTGAGTCGCTATCGCGCAGGATCTCGTATCCGGCCGTCGTGTGCTGCTTCATGATCTCCCACTCCTCCGGCGTGAGCTTGCCGGGCTTGAGGAGGATTTGGTCCGGGGTTGCGACTTTGCCGATGTCGTGCATCGGTGCTGCCAGGAGCAGCAGCTCTTGCTCGTTCCGGTCCATCCCCAGCGCGCGCCCGAGGATGGCGGAATATCGACCCATGCGAACGATGTGCAAGCCGGTTTCGTTGTCGCGAAATTCGGACGCGCGTGTAAGCACGTGGATGGTTTCCTGCTCGCGGCGTGCGATCTGCGCGGTCGCTTTGCGTACCTCGTCGGCCAGATGCAAGGCACGATTCGCCAATTTTTTACGGCTATCGCTCAACGCCAGCAGATTGCGCACGCGCGCCGCGAACTCGATCGGGTCGGCCGGCTTGTTCAAAAAGTCCGCGGCTCCGAGGTCGATGGCGCGACGGCGAATTTCGATGTCGCGCTCCGCGGTCAGCATGACGATCGGGGTCTCCCTGCGCTCCGGAACGGCTCGAAACTCCACGATGAACTCGATACCGTCCATCCCGGGCATGCGATAGTCGACGATCACGAGATCCGGTTCGAACTGCGCGAGAGCGCTGAGCGCATCGGTGGCCTTGGTGAACGTGAGGACGTTGACGTCAAGGCTTCGGATGAGCTTCTCGTAGGTCTTCAGATTGATTTGCGCGTCGTCGATAACGAAGACGTTCATAGGACGCTCTCCTTGCCCGGAGATACGGGTGCCGCTCCCTCTTCGCCTCTATGCGCGCCGTGCCGCGCAGAGCAAGTGCTGCGCGGCACAACCTGCTTTGCATCCTGCGTTTTACATCTCTGACATATGCACAAAAAGTGCAGAGCAATAGTTCCTTGCTTGCTCGTCTCCGGTAGCACGTGCTACAAGATAGACAGCCGCTTGTAAAGGAAGCGGCCTGCTCATGGACCCTGCGGCGAACGTGGTTGCAGTTTGGGTTGCGATTCTGGTGATTGGCTGGGCGGCTACGCTCGGCGTGCTGGTTCTCGTCGTTCGCGCGCAGCGGCGCCGACTTTCCGCCGCCGCCGTGTATCGCGCGCTCTTCGAAATCGCCAGCGACATCGTCTTCATCGCTCGAGCCTCCGACCTGCGCATAATCGAGGTCAACAAGGCCGCGGAGCGCGCGTACGGATACACCCGAGACGAGCTCTTGAACATGACCGCCGTGGATCTTCGGGCTACCGAATCCCGGGGGAACGATCTGGCATCGGCGATGGAAGCCCTCGAGTCAGGGCCGGCGCGTTTCGATCTGGTGCAGATGCGCAAAGACGGTTCGACGTTTCCGGCGGAGAATGCGGCACAACGAGCCACACTCGGCGGCCAGGACGTCTATATCAACGTCGTTCGCGATATCAGCGAGCGTGAGCGCGCGAGGAAGGCACTCGCCGTCGCCCGCGATCAGGCCGTCGAAGCAGCACGCCTCAAATCGGAGTTCGTCGCGACGATGAGCCACGAGGTTCGAACGCCGATGAACGGGATCATCGGCATGAGCGACCTGCTGATTCAGACAGCGCTTACGCCGGAGCAGCATGAGTTCGCCACCACGATTCGAGATTCTGCGTATTCGCTGCTGTCGATCATCAACGATATTCTCGACTTCTCCAAGATCGAGGCGGGCAAGCTGCGCTTGGAAATCCTCGAATTCGAGCCCGTTCGTCTCATCGAGAGCGTAGCCGATCTTCTGGCGGAGCAAGCACATAAGAAGCAGCTATCTTTGATGACCTACGTCGATCCGCAGGTTCCGCACCGTCTGCTGGGCGATCCCCATCGCCTGCGCCAGATTCTCGTCAATCTGGTCGGCAACGCCGTGAAGTTCACCGAGGCTGGGGCGGTGTCGATCCTCGCCACGGTGAACGAAACGAGCGACGACGAGGTGTGCGTCCGTATCGAGGTCAGCGATACGGGCATCGGCATGTCGCGGGACGTGGTCGCCAAGCTCTTCGAACCGTTCACGCAGGCCGACGGAACCATGGCTCGGCGCTACGGCGGAACGGGCCTAGGCTTATCGATAACGAAACGGCTCGTCGAGCTCATGGACGGTGAGATCACCGTGCATAGCAGGGAAGGTATCGGGTCGACGTTCGGGTTTACTGCGTGGCTCGCAAGCGCTCCCGAACGGCCTCACGCCGATCGACCGCTGGAGCTCGGCGACCTGCGCGCAATGATCGTCGACGACGACCCGATTGCTCGGCAGATCCTCAACAAACAGCTGCAGTCTTGGGGTCTTGTGCCTACGAGCTTTTCCAGCGTGGCCGATGCATTGGCCGCCTTGCGCGCGGGCGACCGGCGTTTCGACGTGGCGCTGATCGACCTTCGCATGCCGGAGTCGGATGGATTCCAGCTGTGCGCCGAGATCCGCGAGGATCCGGCGCTGGCGAATCTGCGGATGATCCTGATCACCGCCTACGATTCGGGAAGCGTCCGCAAGGAAGCGATCGCCCGGGGGTTCTCCGCAGTCCTCATCAAGCCTATTCGCCAGTCGCAGCTGTTCGATTGCATCAACGGCGTGCTCCAGCGCGCCTCGCCGGACTTGAACGCGGTCCATTCATTCAACGGGAGCGAAGAGCGCTGGCGCGGCCGGATCCTGATCGTCGAGGACAATTCCGTGAATCAGCGCATCGCGAGGCATCAGCTCCGAAGACTGTGCGACGGCGACGTTCAGGTCGTTTCCGACGGTCAGCAAGCGGTCGAAGCGGTCAAGTCCGGGCACTTCGATCTCGTGCTGATGGATTGCCAAATGCCCGTCATGGATGGTTTCGCGGCGACCAAGGCCATCCGGCGAGCCGAAAGCTTCACGGGACGTCACGTTCCCATCGTTGCGATGACCGCGAACGCGCTCGATGGAGACCGCGAGGCGTGTCTCGTCGCCGGGATGGACGATTACGTGCCCAAGCCCATTCAGTTCGACGAGCTGCGACGAGCGCTTTCTCGATGGCTTCCGAAGCTGGAGCCGGCGAGCAAGCCTTGAGGCGACGTGCGGTCGGATAAAAAGTAAGCGCTCACCCGCCGTCGTAGCATAGGCAGCACCTCGCGTCTCAAGGACCTGGTCTTGCCGAAATCTGCTGCACGGGCGCTGCTCACGGATTTTCTCAAAACGCGCCGTACGCGCTTAGACCCGCGCCAATTCGGATTCGACGTCGCATCCTACCGGCGCAAGCCCGGCTTGCGGCGCTCCGAAGTCGCCGAGCTCGCCGGGATCAGCACCGCTTGGTATACGCTCTTCGAGATGGGGCAGGAGCGGGCGATGACGCTGCGGGTCATCGAACCGGTCGCAAAGGCGCTACGGCTCAACGAGGACGAGCGCGATTATCTCTACGATCTGGTTCGGTCCGAGCCGCCACGCGAGCACGCGTTCGAGCTTTCGCCCTCCATCACAAACGCGTTTCGGCTCGTCCAAGACGTTTCGCTCGTCGCCTACGACCGCTGGCACACACCGCTGCTCTGGAATTTGGCCGCCGAAGCGATGAACGAGATCAGCGATAAAGATGCCTTGCGGACGAATGCGCTCTGGCGGCTTTTCTATCGCCCCGACCTTCGCAACAAGCTGCCGGAGTGGGAGCACCACGCGCATCTGCTGATCGGGCTCTTTCGCCGGGCCTTGGGGCGGGATCCCGAAAACGGCGAAGCGCAAAGCCTTCTCGAGGCGCTTTGCCAAAATTCCGAATTCGCGGAAATGTGGCGCGCTCACGACGTGCTGTCGCTCGACTCCGACAGCCGCTCCAACGGCGATCGCATCTTCCATCTGCATCATTCTCGCGTCGGTACGATCGCATACTACCGCTTGGGCATCGCGATACCGGATTCTGCCGGCGGCTACTTTCGCATCCAGACGCCGAGTGACGATGCGAGCCGCAGGCGCTTTTCGCTTGCGGTTTCCCACCACATCGCGGAGAAAGGCGGCCGCCGGCTCTACGGCAACGTGGCGCTACTCGATCCGGTGCAGCTTGAGCACATTGGTGCCGCCTTCGCCGACCGGCATTCCGCTCGTCACGGCGATAACCTCACCTGGCTCCGCGATCCGTTCCGCAAGTAAGCGTGCTTCGGCCAGCTCGAGCATCGTCTCGAACATCTTGTACTGCTGGACGATGAGCGCTTCGACGCCCCATACGACCGCCAGGCGGCGCGCGACCTCCATCTTCGGCGTGACCGCGTAGATTCTGGCCGCCGGCCGGAACGACGAGGTGTGGCGCGCGGTGTTGCCGGTCGTCGTTCCGGTGACGATCGAGCGCAGCCCCAGCTTCTCGGTGCAGAGCGCGGCACATTCGGCAACGCTCGTCGCGATCGAGCCGTCGTGGTTCTCCAGGCGGCGCACCTTCATTTCGAGATGCGGATAGTCTTTTTCGATCTCGAGCGCGATCGTGGCCATGACCTTTACCGCTTCCAGCGGATATTTGCCGCGCGCCGTTTCGCCGGAAAGCATCACGGCGTCGGTTCCGTCCAGGATGGCGTTGGCGACGTCGGTCGCCTCGGCCCGTGTCGGCCGGGCGCTCTGGATCATCGATTCGAGCATCTGGGTCGCGGTCACGACCGGCTTGCTCGCGCGGTTCGCGCGCTCGATGATGTGCTTCTGGATCATCGGAACCGTCTCGAGCGGAACCTCGATGCCGAGATCACCGCGCGCGACCATGATGCCGTCCGAGGCTTCGATGATCTCGTCGATGTGCTCGAGTGCTTCGTGCTTCTCGATCTTCGACATGACCGGCGTGTCGTCGCCACGCTCGCGGATGAACGTCTTCACGCGGAGGACGTCCTCGGCGGAGCGCACGAAGGAGACGCCGACCCAATCGACGCCGTGCTCCAAGCCGAAGGCGAGATGGTCGAGATCGCGGTCGGTGACCGAGTCGAGCTGCAGCGTCCCGTCGGGATAGTTGATGCCCTGCGATGGGCGCAGATCGCCGCCGACCTCGACGTGCGTGCGCACTTCGTCGTCCGTCGTCGCGTCGATGTGCAAGCGGATCGCGCCGTCTTGCAGGTAGATCGTTTTGCCGGCCTCGACGTCGTGCGGCAGCCGGGGATACGTTACGGAGACGGTCGAGTTGCTGCCGACGACGGGACGGGTCGTTAGCGTGAACGGCATCCCGGCTTCCAGGCGGACGGAGGGTACGCCGTTGAGCGGCCCCGTGCGGACCTTGGGGCCGGGAAGATCCTGCAGAATTGCGATATGCGCGCCCAGCTCGGCGGCGACGCGGCGCACGTCGGCGATTATGGCGGCGTGCTCGTCGTGCGTCCCGTGCGAAAAATTGAGGCGCACGACATTGACGCCCGCTACAAACATGTCGCGCAAGATTTTGGGATCGCGCGACGCCGGGCCGACGGTCGCCACGATTTTCGTTCGTTTGGTGCTCTTCATGATGTCTTTCCGGTCGCAGGGGCTCTTCTGGCCCCCGGAGGCGCCCACTTGCTTCCGAGCGGCCGGCAGCCACCTCTGCGGGGGTATTTGCGCGGAAGACTGCTTTTGGTGTATAGTTGCCGCCGATGGAGCGCGCCGGCAGGCGCGCTTCCGTCTTATAGGAGGTCGATTCGATCATCGAACGCACTGAGCCGCACGGTTTGGTCGATACGTTCGAACGTGTCGCCGAGGAGCTCAACGTAGACGTGACCTTGAGTGGAGTCGAAGTCGTCAAGACATCGGCTCAGCGACGCCATGGCTCCGTCGAGCTGCGCCTCGTGATCGACAAACCGGGAGGCGTCGACGTCGCGACGTGCGAGCGCATTTCGCACAAGATCAATGCGGCGCTGGACCGCTACCCCGACCCGTATACACTCTCGGTCGAATCGGTTGGGTTGGAGCGTCCGCTCGTTCGCCCGGCGGACTACGAGCGCTTCATCGGTTCGAACGTCAAGCTGCGCACGGACATTGCGATTCGCGGGGCTAAAACGCATCGCGGCCGTTTGGCCGGCGTGCGCGGCACGAACGTCGTGCTCGCGCAGCCCGGCGGCGAGCTTCCCGTGCCGCTGGCGCTCATCAAACACGCGAACGTCGAGTACGATCCGCGTGCGGATTTCATGAAAGAAAAACGAGAAAGACGACATAGGGAACGATGAATACTGAAATGCTCTCGGCTCTTAAAGAGATCGAGACCGAGCGCGGCATCGGATTTGAAATGCTGCTCGAGGCGCTGGAGGCAGCGCTTATTTCCGCGTACAAACGCAACTACGGCAGCGAGGCAAACGCGATCGTCACGATCGACCGCCAGAGCGGCGAATACAAAGTATTCCACCGCCGTACGGTCGTCGATGAGGTGGTCGATCCGAAACTCGAGATCAGCAAGAAGCAGGCCGGCGGGAATTACGAGCCGGGAGACTTTTACGACGAGGAAGTTACACCGAAAGATTTCGGGCGCATCGCTGCGCAAACGGCGAAGCAAGTGATCGTGCAGCGCATACGTGAAGCCGAGCGCGACACGATTTTCAATACATACAGCGCGAAGCTGCACGACATCGTCATCGGCGTCGTGCAGCGTTACGAGCAGCGCAACATGTACGTGCTGCTCGACGGCAAGCACGAGGCGCTGCTGCCGCTCTCGGAGCAGGTTCACCGCGAGAACTACCGCATCAACGACCGAATTCGCGCCTACGTGCTGGACGTTCGCAAGAGCCCGAAAGGGCCGCTCGTCATCCTCTCACGTGCGGCCGAGGGGCTCGTGCAGCGCCTGCTCGAGAATCAAGTTCCGGAAATCCGCGAGGACGTCGTCGAGATCATGGCGATCGCGCGAGAGGCGGGAAGCCGCACGAAAGTCGCGGTTCATTCGAACCGTCCCGAGGTCGATGCCGTCGGAGCGTGCCTCGGCCCGAAGTCGAGCCGCATCGCTGCCGTCTCGGACGAGCTGCGCGGCGAAAAGATCGACGTCATCCGTTGGGCACCCGATGCAAATACCTTCATCCAAAATGCGCTCGCGCCCGCCAAGGTGATCGGCGTCGAGCTCTTCGAGGATGACGGTGTCGCGCTGGTGACGGTGCCCGACTATCAGTTGTCGCTGGCGATTGGGCGCGAAGGGCAAAACGTTCGGCTCGCCGCGCGCCTGACGGGCTGGCGGCTGGACATCACTGCCGAGTCGGAAGCCGAGGCGAATCGTGCTCGCTACCTGGCGGAGCGCGCCGAACGCACCGGCGTCAGCGAAGCGGTGGACGTCGAAACGTCGGCTGAAGAGGTCGCCGCGGAAAAAGAAGAAGCGGTCGACCCGGAGCTGCTGCGGCGGCTCGAAGAGTTCAAGCGGGAGATGTTCCAGCAGTGATCCCCATTCGTACGTGCGTGGGCTGCCGAGACCGGCACGAGCAGCGTGCGATGGTGCGGTTCACGCGCGGCGGCCCGCATGGCGCTTGGATGCCGGATGGGCCGAGCCGCCTGCCCGGGCGCGGCGCGTACCTGTGCTCGCCGAAGTGTGCGGCGCGGGTCGCGAAGAACAAGCGCTATCCGGGACTGGCAGCCGCCGCCGCATTTCTCACGACGGGCACACCATGATAAGATAACCTCTTCGCACCCGGAACGAAGCCTTCGAGCCGCGATTCGGGTCTCACTAAAGGATTCTATGGCAACCGGTAAAGTTCGCATTTTTGAGCTCGCAAAAGAGCTCGGCATGACCTCGAAAGAGCTGATCGCGCTGTTCGGGCGCTTGGGGCTCGAGGCCAAAAACCAGCTCAGCGTCGTCGACGACAAGATCGCCGACTTGCTGCGAGCCCAGCTCAAAGCGAAGACCGCCGCCGCCAAACCGGCACCCGCGCCCGTGCCGGCACCGAAACCGATCAAGCCGCAAGCGCCCGCGCCCGCTGCCGCTGCACCGCCCCCGCCGCCTCCGCCGGAAGCGGTTCCAAGCCTCAAACCGGTCCCGGCTCGCCGTCCTGCCGCCGCTGCGGCGCCGGCGGCCGCCGCCGAAAGCGCTCCGCCGGCGCGTGGACCGGCTGCCAAGCCGGCCGCCCCCAGACCCGCCGCTCCGGCCGCGCCGGCGGCGCCCATTCCCCAGCTGCGCCCGGTTCCGCCGGGCCAGAGCTCGATCCGGCCGCCCGCGCCCGCGCAGGCGGCGCGCCCGCAAAATGGTCCCACCTCGGCAGCACCCGGCCCGCGCGTCGGACTTCCAGGGCGCCCCGGCGTCGCGCCGCGGCCCGGGCAGCCCGGCATTCCGGGGCAGGGCTATCAGCCCCGGCCCGGCCAGGTACAGCCCAGCCGTCCCGGCGCTCCGGGCGGACGTCCGCGCCCGTCCGGCAATGGACCGTTCCGGCCGCTTCCGGCCGGCCCGCGTCCCGGGCGTCCCGGTATGCCGCTCATGCCGAGCGGTCCGACGCCCAGCTCCGGCGCGCCCGGCCGCGATGGGCGCCAGAACGCGCGCGAGCGTGAAGACAAGCAATCGAAGCAGGATCGCGAGAAGGAGCTTCTGCTCGAGAAAGCGCGCCAGAAGAAGCGCGGCTCGCTCGACGCCGCGCCCGCGACGCCGCCCGCCAAGCTCGAGAAGATCGAGATTCCGGACGTTCTGACGGTGCAAGAGCTGGCGACGTCGATGATCGTGCCGCCCCGGGACGTCATCAAAGAGCTCATCAAGATGGGCACGATGGCGACGATCAACCAGAACATTCCGAGCGAGACCGCCATCGCGGTTGCGAAGAAGTTCGGCTTCGACGCGCTCGTCAAGGAAGCCGGCGAAGAAGTCGTCGTCGAGCAAGAAGAAGACCGCCCCGAGCTGATGACCGCGCGTCCGCCGGTGGTGACGGTGCTCGGCCACGTCGACCACGGTAAGACCTCCTTGCTCGACAAGATTCGCCAAGCCAACGTCGCGGCCGGTGAAGCCGGCGGCATCACGCAGCGCATCGGCGCGTACACGGTCGAAAAGAACGAGCGCAAGATCACCTTTATCGATACGCCGGGCCACGAAGCGTTCACGGCGATGCGCGCACGCGGTGCCAAGGTCACCGACGTCGCGATTCTCGTCGTCGCCGCCGACGACGGTGTCATGCCGCAAACGGTCGAGGCGATCAGTCACATTCGCGCGGCGAACGTCCCGATCGTCGTTGCAATCAACAAGATCGACAAGGCCGGGGCGAATCCGGATCAAGTCAAGACACAGCTGACGGAACAAGGCCTGCAGCCGGTCGACTGGGGCGGGAAGGTCGAAATGGTGCCCGTGTCCGCGCGCACCGGCGAAGGCATCGATCGACTTCTCGAAACGGTGCTGCTCGAAGCCGATATTCTGGATCTGAAAGCCAACAAGAATCGCCGTGCTTCGGCCGTGGTGATCGAGTCTGCGCTCGATCGAGGGCGCGGCCCGGTCGCCACCGTGCTCGTGCAAAACGGCACGCTGCGCGTCGGTGACGTCGTCGTCGTCGGCGGCACATACGGTAAGATTCGTGCGCTGCTCGACGATCGCGGCAAGCAGGTGAAGAAGGCCGGCCCTTCGATTCCGGTCGAGATCATGGGGCTTTCGGACGTTCCGTCCGCCGGCGACACGCTGATGGTCGTCTCCGACGAACGCGTTGCGCGCGAAGCGGCGGCAAAGCGCAGTACGAAACGCCGTGACGTCCGCATTCAGACGACGGCCGGCCCGAAGATCACGCTCGAGACCTTCATGCAGATGTCGGCCGACGGCGCAAAGCAGCTCAATCTCGTCATCAAGGCCGATGGTCAGGGCTCCGTCGAAGCGCTTCGCGCCCGCGTCGAATCACTGTCGACGGCCGAGGTCAATATCCGCGTGATCTATGCCGGCGTAGGCGCGATCACGCCCAACGACGTCAACCTCGCCTCCGCGTCCAATGCCGTGCTGATCGGCTTCAACATCCGCCCGGATGAGGCGGTGAAGCGCTTGGCGCAATCCGAGCAAGTCGATCTGCGCTTCTATCAAGTCATCTACGACGTGGAAAACGATCTGAAGAAGGCCATGGTCGGAATGCTGGAGCCGAAATTCCGCGAGGTCGTGCTCGGGCGCGCCGAAGTACGCGAGGTCTTCAAGGTTTCGAAGGTCGGCACGATCGCGGGCTGCTACGTGCAGTCCGGAAAGCTCGTCCGCAACGCCAAGGTGCGCGTGCTGCGCGATTCGGCGGTGGTATTCGAAGGTGAGCTCGAATCGTTGCGGCGCTTCAAGGACGACGTGCGCGAGGTCCAAGAGAACTTCGAATGCGGAGTGCAGGTCGCCAAATACCAGGATCTCAAGAAGGGCGACGTCATCGAGGCGTACACGTCTGAGCTCGTGGCGCCCGAGATGGCGACGGCTTGAAGGCGCAGCGGCGAGATCGCATCGATCACGAGGTCCGGCGAGCCATCGCGCAAATCATTGCCGAGGACGTGAAGGATCCCCGCATCGGATTCGTGACCGTCACGCGTGCCGAGATCACCGCGGACATGAAGCACTGCAAGGTGTTCGTTTCGGTGATTGGGGATCGCCACGCGGCGCGGCAGTCCATGGATGCGCTGACCTCGGCACGGCGCTTTATACGCGGGCGGCTCGGCGAGGAGGTCGACCTCCGCTACACGCCCGAGTTGGCCTTCGTCGAGGATCGGACGACGGAGCGCGCCATCGCGCTGACGCACAAGGTGGACGCCGCGGCAGCATCCAGCCGAAGGACTACGGAATGAGCGAGACGCTGGAACGGCAGCGGATCTCGACTACCGAAGAAGTCGCGGCCGAGCTGAGGCGGCGGACGCATTTCGTAATGGTCTCGCATCTCAAGCCCGATGGCGACACGCTCGGTGCCGGTCTCGCGCTTGGGCTCGCGCTCGAGGCGCTCGGCAAGCGCGTCTGGTATTTTCAAGAAGGATCCGTTCCGCGCAACTTGCGGTTTTTGCCCGCTGCCGACCGCGTCACCAATCGGCTTCCGGCCGATTTGCCCGAAGACACGCTGTTCGTGTTTTGCGACATGGGCAATATCGCGCGGGCCGGCGAGTCGCTTGCGGTGCCGAAACGCGAGCACGTGCTGGATATCGATCATCATCTCGGAAACGAGCTGTTCGGACAATTCAACTACGTGATCGACGACGAGTGTTCGACCGGAACGTGCGTCTTGCGGCTGCTGCGGCATCTCCAGGTCGAGATCACGCCGGAAATCGCGACCTGCCTGCTCACGACGATCATGACCGATACCGGCGGCTTCATGCACAGCAACACGACCGCCGAGGTGCTGCGAACGTCGGCTTGGCTGGTTGAGCTGGGGGCGGACAAAGAGCTGATCACGGAAGAGATCTTCGCGAACAAGCGGTTCGAAGCGCAGAAGCTGCTGGGAGCCGTGCTGTCGCGGGCCGTGCTGGACGATGCCGGGCGCTATTGCTGGTCGGTGATCGATCAGAAGCTCATCGACGAGCTGGGTGCCGATTACGAGGACACGGAGGATATCGTCAATCAGCTGCGGGCCGTCGAAGGCGTCGAAGTAGCCGCGCTGTTCAAGGATTTTGAGGGCGCCGTTCGGGTGAGCCTGCGCAGCAGCGGACGCGTCAACGTGCAAGCCGTCGCGAGCCGTCTGGGCGGCGGAGGCCATTTTCGCGCATCCGGCTTGACGTATCCGGGAACCCTGCAAGAGGCGATCGCAGGCGTGCATTCTGCGCTTTATGCAGAAGGCTTATAAAGCCGGCATAGACCCATGCTCGGCTTCGTCAACCTTTTCAAGCCGCCGGGAGTAACGTCGACCCAATTCGGGGCGCGTCTGCGGTGGATATTTCGCGATCGCACCGACGAGAAGCTCGCGATCGGTCACGTCGGAACGCTCGATCCGCAGGCGTGCGGCGTGCTGCCGATCGCGCTGGGCCGAGCCACGCGGCTCATTCCGCTGATCGCCGATCGGCGCAAAGCCTACGCGTTCACCCTGGAGCTCGGGATCGCAACCTCGACGGGCGACGCAACCGGCGACATCGTCGGTCGCAGCGACGTTCCGGCGGGCGCGCGGGTGCGATTGGAAGCCGCGCTCGAGTCGTTCATCGGGCGCAGCGAGCAGATTCCCCCCATGCATAGCGCGCTCAAAGTCGGGGGACGGCGGCTTTACGATCTCGCGCGCAGCGGCAAGTCCGTCGAGCGCAAGCCGCGCCCGATCACGATCTACTCGTTGGCGATCCTCGGTTACGAGGAACCGGCGACGATTCGTCTGCGTGTTTCCTGCAGCGAAGGCACCTACGTTCGAACGCTGGCGGAAGATTTGGCCCGCGCCATCGGCACGGTCGGGCATGTCGGCGCGCTGCTGCGTGAGGCCGCGGGCCCCTTCGTGTTATCCGAAAGCCTGACGCTCGATGAGGTTGCGGCCGACCCGCGCGCTGCGCTCATTCCGCCCGAGCGGGTGATTGCCATACCGACGATCGTCCTCGACGGCCGGGGATCCGCCGATTTTCGTGCCGGCCGCGTCGTCGCGATGCCGCAGCCTATCGGCGGGACGCACGTGTTCGTCCGCGATCTGTCCCGTGCGCTCGTGGGCGTCGGCGAAATGCACGGAACGATGCTGGCACCGCGAAAGGTCTTCATCTGAACGTCCATCACGCGCTGCCCGCAACGTCCGATCGAACGCATCCGCGCGTTCTCGCGATCGGATTCTTCGACGGATTTCATCGCGGTCACCGCGCGATCGTGACGGCGCTGATGCAGCAGCGGCGCCCCGGCTTTAGGGCCGCCGTCCTGACGTTTCGCAACCATCCCGCCACCTATCTGCGCCCGGCACAGGCGCCGCCGATGATCTCGACGCTGGAAGAGCGGCTCAACAATCTTGGACGCGCAGGCATCGATGAAGCATATCTTTTGCCGTTCGATGCAGCGATCGCAATGCTGGATGCAAAGACCTTCCTCGATGACGTCGTCGTGGGCCGTCTCGGGGCGCGCGTGCTGGTCGTCGGTCAGAATTTTCGCTTTGGGCAAAACCGCAGCGGTGACGCGGCCTTCGCGGAGGCTCGCATGGCGGAGCTCGGCGTGGGCTTCGTCGGCGTGCCGCAGCTCGAAGATCGCGGCGAGCGAGTGTCCTCGACGCGGATTCGCTCCGCAATCTCGAGCGGTAACATGGAGCTGGCCGACGAGCTGTTAGGCGGCAGCTATACGTTGCGCGGGCGCGTCGTCGTCGGCAAAGGGCGCGGTCACGACCTCGGATTTCCAACCGCAAACATCGAGGCGCCGGCCGGGAAGCTGATTCCCGCCGAGGGGATTTACCGCTGCACGGCGCGTCACGACGGCCGCGATTATGCGGCGTTGCTGTCCATCGGAACGAACCCGACCTTCAACGGAACGGCGCAGACGATCGAAGTGTGGCTGCGCGATTTCGAGCGCGTCATCTACGGCGAAGAGCTGGCCGTTCGAGATCTGCGATTTCTGCGCGAACAGCGGCGTTTCGAGAGCGCCGCAGCCTTGCTCGAGCAGATGCGGGCGGACGTCGCCTCAGTGCCGTATCCCTCGTTCGTTTGATGGCGCTGCGCCTCAGGCTCCGCGCCTCGCAACGCCGACTCCGTCATCCGTACGACGGCGCAAACGTTCCCCCAGGGGCTCGTGAAAACGTGGTATGGTCTAAGATCGTTGTTCTCGTCCTGGCATGCGCGGCGCTCGCATGCGGGCCGGTTGCCGCGGCGGCGGCGCCCCATCCCGGCCAGCCGGCTCCGGACTTTACGACGAAAACGCTGCATGACAAAAAGCTCGCGCTGGCGGCGTATCGCGGTAAGCCCGTATACTTGGATTTCTTCGCCAGCTGGTGCGCGCCGTGCCGCGAGGAGACGCCCACGATCGTCAATCTCTCAAAGAAATATGCCAAAAGCGGACTCGTGGTCATCGGCTTGGACGACGATGAGAGCGGCGCTCGCGCCGAAAGCTTTCGCCACCGATACAAGATTCCGTTCCCCGTGGCAATCGCAAACCAGAAACTGCTCGATAGCTACGGAGTGATCGCGCTCCCCGTGCACGTCTTCATCGATCGCAGGGGGACGATCAAGGCGTACCGGCTCGGCGAGATGTCGAGCCGGCAGATCGAAGCCGCAATCGAGTCGATCCTCTAAGCCGCGCTCACGGTGATCGCGCTGCCGTCGTAGGCGACGCGCGCGGTGCTGCCGCCGGGTAATTCTCCGCGCAGAATCGCGCTCGAGAGCGGTGAGGTGACGCAGCGCGCGATCGTGCGCTGAACGAAGCGAGCGCCGCTTCCGGCGGTGATGCTTTCGTGCGCGAGAAAGCGCCGGGCATCCGAGCTGAGATCCAGCACGACGGCTCGCGCACCCAATCGCTCCACGAGCGCCCGCAACTGCAGCTCGACGATTTGCTCGATCTGCTCGAAGGCCAACGCCTTGAACGTCACGACCTCGTCGATGCGGTCGAGCAGCTCTTTGCGAAGCGCCAGGGCCAGATCGTCGGGGTCGATGTTGCTCGTCATCACGATCAGCGCGTGCCGAAAGTCGATCGTGCGCCCTTTGGCATCCGTGAGCCGCCCGTCGTCGAGAATCTGCATGAGGATCGCCGTGACGTCGGGGTGCGCCTTCTCGATCTCGTCGAACAGCACCACGCAATACGGACGGCGGCGAACCGGCTCCGTCAGCTGTCCCGGTTCATCATGCCCGTGATATCCCGGGGGCGCGCCGAGCAGGCGCGAGACGGTGTGAGCTTCCGTGTATTCGGTCATGTCGAGACGCACCAGCGCGTCGTCGGTGCCGAAGAGCACGTTGGCAAGCGCGCGGGCCAGCTCGGTCTTTCCGACGCCGGACGGTCCGATGAACAGAAACCCGCCGACCGGCTTGCGCGGATCCTTCAGACCGGCCCGCGCGCGGCGAATCGCCTCGGCGACGGCGGCGACGGCATCGTGCTGTCCTACGACGCGCGCTTCCAGTGATTTTTCAAGCGCCAGCAAGCTGCGCGATTCTTCCTCGCTCAGCGTGCCTTGCGGAATGCCCGTCCAGCGCGACACGATGCGCGCGATGTCCTCGGCATCGACGACGACGTTCGCTCCGGCGCCCGTCAGCGATGCGCCGGCAGCGGCTTCGTCGACGAGATCGATCGCCTTGTCGGGAAGAAAGCGGTCGGCGATGTAACGCGCCGACAAGGTCGCCGCCGCTTCCAGCGCCGCGTCGGTGATCGCGACGTGATGATGCACCGCGTAGCGCGGCCGCAAGCCACGCAGGATCTCGATCGTCTGTGCGACCGTCGGCTCTTCGACGGCGACCGGCTGGAAGCGGCGCTCGAGCGCGGGGTCGCTTTCGACGTGCTTGCGATACTCGCCGAATGTCGTCGCACCGATGCACTGCAGCTCGCCGCGTGCCAGCTCCGGCTTGATCATCGAGGAAAGGTCCAACGAGCCTTCGGCTGCGCCGGCGCCGACGAGCGTGTGCAGCTCGTCGATGAAGAGGATGACGTCGCGCGACGCGCGCTTGATCTCATCGAGAATTCGCTTGACCCGGCTCTCGAATTCGCCGCGGTACTTCGTCCCTGCGACCAGCGGTCCGAGCGAAAGCGCGAGCACGCGCTTGTCGCGCAGCGCACCGGGCACCGTTCCGGCGACGATCCGCTGCGCCAGCCCCTCGACGACGGCAGTCTTGCCGACGCCCGGCTCGCCGATGAGCACAGGATTGTTTTTGCTGCGCCGCGCCAAGATCGAAATCACGCGCTCGATTTCTTCGTTGCGGCCCACGACCGGATCGAGGCGGCCGGCACGCGCTTCGGCGGTCAGATCGCGCGAGTACGTTGCCAGGGTCGGCGTGCCGCCGCGCAGTCTGCGCGTCCAGTCCAGCGGGCCGGCGGCAGGAGGCGGGGTCTCGCCTTGTTCCTCTTGCGCGCGCGCGTAGCGCTCGAACGCGAAGGCGAGCGCACCGAGCAATGCGGTCGCCGAGGCCGCGCCGAGGAGCGGCCGCAGCGCACGGAGCCGGCGGCTGCGCGCGCACGATTCGCAGAGATCGACCTGGACCCAGCGTCCGGCCTGCAGAGCGTAATCCCGCTCGGTCGCCGGACGTTCCTTACATGTCTGGCAGGTCGTCGGTGTCATCGCATCGGTTTACCCGCACGCGGCTCCGGCGGTTTCGTTCAGGGCTCCAGGGCGTACTTGACGTCGACCGCCGCGCGTACTTCGACTGCCGATGGCGCGATCTGCGTCGGGACGTTCGCCGCGGCTGCGCGCAGCAGCGGTGCCGGCGCTACGGAGGTCCGCCCCGCCGCGATCCATTGCACGGCACCCAACTTCAGGTGCGCCGCTTCCGCGACTGCGGCAGCCTGCCGAGCGGCGTCACGCATGGCGGCGGCGAGCGCCTTTGCGTGCGCGGCCCGCGCGTCGCGCAGGCCGAAGCTCACGCCGTCGACTTCCGTCGCCCCCGCCGCGACCGCAGCGTCGAGGGCACGTCCGACCAGCGTGAGATTGCCGATGTCGATTGCGAGGCGTCGCGTCACGATGTAGCCGGTGCGGGGCGGCTTGTATTGCGCGCTCGCATCGGGCTTCGGCACGAACGTGATATCGAATGCGCTGGTCCGGATCATCCGCGCAGCGATACCAAGCGAGCCGAGCCGGCCGACGATTGCGGCATAGGTCGTATTGTTCTTGGAGGTGGCAGCTTGCGCGTCGTCGTCGTTGGTGATGAGCGCGACGGACAGCGTGGCGAGATCGGGCTGTTCCGAAACGGTTCCCTCGCCCGTCACCGTTACGGTCGGAGTCGCCGCCGCCGCGAGCGGCGCGGGCGCAAGGAAGAACGTGGCTGTGACGAGCAGCGCCGCCGGGAGCATCCTCTGCATGAAGCGGGCTTATCGCCTAGCGGCCTCGTGGCCCTCCGTTACGGGCCAGGCGCCACCCTGTGGATTCCCGGGGTGTCGTGAACAGGAGCACCCGGGAGAGGGGCCCAAAAAGGCGGCTTCGCTCAGAGAAAGGTCTAGCGCCACATCCGATGGCTTACATCATTACCGAGCCATGCATCGGTACGAAGGACAAGTCGTGCGTCGACGTTTGTCCCGTGGACTGCATTCATGGTGACGAAGAAGATCAAATGCTGTTCATCGATCCGGAGGTCTGCATCGATTGCGGCGCGTGCGTCTCAGCGTGTCCGGTAGAAGCGATCTACGCGGATGCGGACGTTCCCGAGAAGTGGAAGAACTACGTCGAGATCAACGCCAACTGGTATAAGGAGCGCGCCAACAAATAAGGCGCCGAGCCGAGCTCCGGGAGCTGATGGACGACCCGGTTGACTCCCTCGCCGAATTGGAGCAGAATCTGCGCGACATCGCACGCGCGAATCATCTCTTCGGCGGCATCTCATCTCTCGCGCGCATCCTCGTTGAGACGGATGCGCGCAGCATTTTGGACGTTGGCTGCGGCGGCGCCGACGTGCCCAAGGCGCTCCGGAGGTTGGCCATGCGCCGCCGAGCCTCGCTGGCGATCACTTGTCTGGATCGCAGCGACCAAATGCTCGGCATCGCTGCACGCGATGCAAGCGGCCTCGCTTTCGTGCGCGGCGACGCGGCCGAGCTGCCGTTTGCAGACGATTCCTTCGACGTCGCTATGAGTACGCTGACGCTGCATCATTTTGCGGAAGATGATGCCGTGCGCGTTCTGCGCGAGCTTCGCCGGGTTGCGCGCTGCACGCCGATCGTGAACGATCTGCGGCGCTCGCGAATCGCATATCTCGCGGCGCGCGCATTCGCACGGTTCTTTTCGAAGAGCGAGCTGACGCGTAACGACGCGCCCATATCGGTGCTGCGCGCGTACACACCGTCCGAAGCGCTCGCGCTCGCGCAACGAGCGGGTTGGCGCAATCCGCGCGTTCAGCGCGAACCCTGGTTTCGGATGACGCTGGTGGACGATGCAGGTTGACGTTCTCGTCGTCGGTGCCGGCCCAGCCGGCGCGGCGACGGCGCTCCAACTGGCGCGTGCCGGGGTCGGCGTCACGATCATCGAGCGAGCGGCGTTTCCACGGCGCAAAATATGCGGCGAATATCTCGGCGCCGGCGCGCTTGCCGCGCTGGATGCACTAGGGCTGGGCGAGGACGTTCGCAAGCAGGGCTCGGCTCTCCACGGCGTTCGCATCGCCGCAGCGGGGACTCGGCTCGAGCTGCGATTCAGCCGCGCGGCGCTTTCGCTCGCGCGCGAGCGGCTGGACGGTACGATCTTGGCGGCCGCACGTCATGCCGGCGCACGGCTGCTTCGCGGGCGCGTCGACGATATCGTGCGCGACGGCGACGGAAGGGTCGCAGGCGTTGCGTTTCGCGACGATGGCGGCGAGCGGCGCGAGCTTCGTGCGCGCTTCTTGGTCGGCGCCGACGGCGTCGGTTCGACCGTGGCGCGTAAACTCGGCTTGACGCGTTCTCCGCGCGGAGTGCCGCACTTTGCCGTCGGCGGCCATTACCGCGATGTCGCCGGCGCGAACGGTTGTATCGAAATGTTCGTCGATCGTCATGCTTATCTCGCAATCAATCCGCTGGGCGACGGTCTCGCGAACGTCATGGCCGTCGTCCCGAAGACGGCGACCGAAAGCTGGGCGAGAGCCCTCGACTTGGCTGCGGGATCCCGCGTCGGACCGCGCGTTGCGACCGGGCCGCTCGCGCATTGCGTGCGTCGTGCAGTCGCTCCCGGCGCATTGCTGGTCGGAGACGCGGCCGGATTTCTCAATCCGTTCACCGGTCAAGGCGTCATGCTCGCGCTGCGCGGGGCGCAGCGGGCGGCCGCAGCGATCGGCGAAAGCCTTGCTTCCACCGGTGCGGAGGCAAGTGCCCTGAAGCGATACGAGCGTGCGCGACGCGGTGAGCTGGCGCGACGCGGCAGGCGCGCTGCGGTCGTGGACGCGCTCGTGCACGTTCCGGCTTTGGCTCGTCCCGCCGCCGCGCATTTGCGGCGCTCTCCACGCCATGCGACGATGCTGCTCGACGCTCTCGTGACATGACGAAAACCGAAACCGCGATCGAGATCAACGCCGCGCCCGCGGCAATCTTCGCGTTTGCGTCTGCTACCGAGCGATGGCCGCAGTATCTGCCGCATTACCGCTACGTGCGCGTGCTGCAGGAACGAGGTACGACGCGAGTGGTCGAGATGGCTGCCCGGCGTGGATGGATCCCCGTGCGGTGGACGGCCGAGCAAACCAACGATCCTTCGAGACCCCATATCGCCTTCCGCCACGTCCGCGGCTGGACTCGCGGCATGGAGGTTGAATGGCGCTTCCAGCCCATTCCGGGCGGAACGCGAGTCTCTATCGAGCACCGCCTGTCGTTTCAGTTTCCTTTTGCCGCCGAATGGCTCGGACGCCACGTCGTGTCGGATTTCTTCATTCGTTATGTCGCAGAGCGGACGCTGGCGCGGATGAAAGCGCTGGCAGAGGACGGCTCGTGACGTATCGGGTCGTCGTTACCGGGATCGGGATCGTCACTCCCATCGGCACCGGCGTGGAGCGCTTCTGGAACGCAATTCTCGCCGGCGACGTCGGCGTCGACACGATTACGCGCTTCGACACCCAAGCCTACCCTTCGCGATTGGCCGGGGAAGTGCGCGATTTCGATCCCAGCGATCACATGGACAAGAAGCGCGTGCGCTGGACCGATCGTTTCTCGCAGTTCGCCGTCGCGGCCGCTCGCGGTGCCTTGGCGGATGCGAATTTGGAATTCGAGCGGGGTCGCAGCGACGTCGGCGTCTTCATCGGTTCGGCGCTGGGTGGCGTCGCGTTTGCCGACGAGCAGCACGACGAGTTCAGGCAGCGAGGGCTCGCTGCCGTCCGTCCCTTGCTCGCGATTTCGGTCTTCGGCGGTGCCGCGACGTGCAATGTCGCGCTGGAATTCGATTTGCGTGGCCCCACCGTCGCAAACGGGAATTCGTGCGCCGCGGGCGCAGTGGCGATCGGTGATGCGTTTCGCGCGATCCGCCGCGGCGACATCCGCGCGGCCCTGGCCGGCGGCGCCGAAGCGCCGCTGTCACCCCTCACGTTCGGGGCGTTTGCCGTGATCGGCGCCATGTCGAAGCGGAATGACGATCCCCGTCATGCCAGCCGCCCGTTCGACCGGGAACGGGATGGTTTTGTGATGGCCGAAGGCGCGGGCATATTGGTATTGGAGCGGTATGACGATGCGGTTGCGCGCGGTGCGCGCATCTACGGAGAGGTTCGAGGATACGGCAGCAGCAACGACGCGCACCACATGTCGGCGCCGCGACCTGACGGAGCGAGCGCGACGCTGGCGATGAAGGCGGCGCTTCGCGAAGCCGAATTACAGCCCGGCGAGGTGGAGGTCCTCAACGCTCACGGTTCCTCCACGCCACTGGGTGACCGCGTCGAATCGATCGCGGTGCGAGCCCTTTTCGGGGACGAGGGAGTGAGCCGCGTTCCGGTGACGGCATCCAAGGGGCAGCATGCGCACGGGTTGGGCACGTCTGCGGCATGGGAAGCCGCGATCTCGCTGCTGACGATCGACCGCGGAGTGTTGCCGAAAGTCGTGGGTTTGGAGGTCGACGATCCGGCTTGCGATCTTGCCTTCGCGCGGGAGACGACGCATCGCGCGGTTAGGACGGTGCTCTCGAACACGAACGGATTCGGGGGCCTCAACGCGGCGCTCGCATTTGCGGCCGTCGAGACGTGATCGCTCCGGTTCGCGCGCGCGACGTCTGCAAGGTCTACCGGACGTCGTCGGGCGATGCGGTTGCGCTCGACGGCATTTCGTTTGAATTGGCGCGAGGCGAGATGGCCGCCCTGGTCGGCCCAAGCGGATGCGGGAAGACGACGCTGCTCAATCTGATCGGTTGCGTCGATCTGCCGACGTCCGGCGAGATCTTCATCGAGGGGAAGAGCACGAGCGACCTCGGCGACGATGCGCTTACCGCCCTGCGCCGCGATCGCATCGGAACCATCTTCCAATTCTTCAATTTGCTGCCGGCGCTGACCGTCGAGCAGAACGTGGCGCTGCCGCTCGTGCTGCAGCGCGCCGCGCCGAAGGAAGTCCTCAGGCGCGTGCACGATGCGCTGCGGACGGTCGGGCTCGGCGATCGTGCCGGTGCGTTTCCGGCGGAGCTGTCCGGAGGGCAGCAACAGCGCGTCGCCATCGCACGCGCGGTCATCCATAGGCCGACCATCGTGCTCGCCGACGAGCCGACGGGCAATCTGGATTCGCGCAACGGCGCAATCGTGCTCGAGCTGTTGCGCAAAATCGCATCCGCGGGTCAAACCGTGCTGATGGCGACCCATAACCTCGAGGCCGCCGCGTACTGCGACCGCACCTTACACATGCAAGACGGCAGATGGGTTTACTCCTACGCGGGCTGATTACCGGCACGCTTCGCGAAGGCCGGCTCCGCACCATCATCACGCTCGTCGCAGTCGCGCTGGGCGTTGCGATCACGCTCGCCATCGACCTGGCAAACGCGAGCGCGGTTGCCTCTTTTTCCGATAGCGTCAACATCGTCGCGAGCCGCGTCAACCTGCAGATTCTCGGCATCGGTCGCGGCTTCGACGAACGGATCTTCACGCGCGTGCAGGCGATTCCGGGCGTCGTCTCTGCCGCGCCCGCCATCGAGGACGATCTGGTCGTGGGCACTCGGGCCGGAGATCCCTTCTCCGGTGAGGTGCTGCGCGTGCTGGGCGTCGACTTGCTGCGTCCGCTCCCGCGTGATGCCGGCGACCCCGTCGCAAACGGCGAAGGCATGGGCAACCTCCTCGTCAACGGCGACGGCGCCGTGATCAGCCGTCGCGTTGCCGACAAATACCATCTGCGCGTCGGCTCGCGGCTGCGAGGAATCGCGGGCGATCGCGCCGTGTCGCTCACCGTCGCGGGCATCATGCCGCCGAGCGTCGTCGGCATCGACTCGTCGGTCGTTTTCGTCGACATCGCGACCGCTCAAGATATTTTTCACAAGATCGGCCGCCTGGATCGCATCGACTGCGTCGTCGACGACAATCCGGCGCGCTTCGCCGCGACCCTGGCCGCGGTGCGGCACATCCTGCCGCCTGCGGTGCGGGCGGTCGCGCCTGCGACGCGCACAGGCGAGATCGCGCGCATGCTCAAGAGCTTTCAATTGAATTTGAGCGCGCTCTCGGCGATCGCGCTCGTCGTCGGCATGTATCTGATCTTCAATACGGTAGCGATTGCGGTTGTCCAGCGCAGGGCCGAGATCGGCATCGTCCGTGCTCTCGGTGCACGGCAGCGCACCGTCTTCATCGTGTTCCTGATCGAAGGTGCGTTGCTCGGCGTTTTCGGCTCGCTCCTCGGTTTGGGTCTGGGCGCCGCTCTCGCAAGGTTTTCGGTTGCGGCGGTGACCCGCACCGTGCAGACGCTTTACGTCGGTGTGGGAACCGGACGCATCAGCTGGGATCCGCTCGTTTTTGCGAAGGCATTTTTCATCGGTTTGATACTGGCGATGTTGGCTGCTGCCATTCCGGCGCTCGAGGCGGCGCGCGTGCCGGCGGCTTCGGCAATTCGCGAGCGCGGGTTCGAACGTCGGCTCCCGAACTTCGCGCGCAACGCCGCATTCCTCGGATGCGCGATATTGCTGGTTGCCGCAGCGCTCGCGAAGGGGCCGCCGCTGGGCGGATTACCCGTCCTCGGTTATCTTTCGGGCGCGGCAATCATCTTGGGTGGTTCGCTCTGCGTGCCGTTAGGGATCGAAATCGTCTCCGCGGCAGGGCGGCGCAGCCTTCGTCGGCCGACGAGCTTGCTCGCTGCCGTGAACTTTGGCACGGCGCTGCGCCGAAACAGCATTGCCGTCGCAGCCCTGGCGATCGCGATCGCCATGGTGACCAGCGTCGCGATCCTGGTCGGCTCGTTTCGGCAAACCGTCGAGACGTGGGCCGGTGAGGCGCTGATTGCCGACCTGTTCGTGCGCCCTCTCGGGCCTGCCGACGCCTCGGCCGAAGCGCGATTTCCCCCGAGCGTGGTTGAAAAAATCGCGCGCGTTCCCGGAGTCGCCGCCGTGCACGTGCTGCGTTCGCTGACATTGCCGTATAGAGGGCGTTTGATCGAGCTGTATGCGACCGGCTTCGACGGCCTGATCGCGCATGATTCGGTGCAGTTTCTCGGCGTCTCCGACCCCGTGGCTCTCTTGAAAAAGATGCGAGGAACGACGGACGCGCTGATCTCCGAGCCTTTTGCGACGCGGTTCGGCGTGCGCCCGGGTGAAGCCGTTGCGCTCGATACACCCTCCGGTCTCGTTCGCTTTCCGGTCGCGGCAATCTTCAACGACTATTCGTCGGACGGCGGCATCGTAATGATCGACCGTCCAACGTTCGTGCGGCTCTTCCGAGACGATACGGTCAACTCGATCGCGATTTTCGCGCGACCCGGCGCCGATCTCACCGCGCTGCGAACGCGCGTGATTCGCAGCGTTCTTCCGCTGCGCATCGAGATCGATACCAACCGCGAGCTGCGGCAGCTCGTGATCCGCATCTTCGACCGAACGTTTGCGATCACGTATGCGCTCTACGTCATAAGCCTGGCGATCGCGCTGCTCGGCGTCGTGTCGACGCTATTTGCGCTGGTTCTCGAGCGCCGGCGCGAGATAGGAATCCTGCGTTACCTCGGGCTGAGCACCGGGGAGGTGCGCCGGATGATTTTGATCGAAGCGCTCCTCGTCGGCGCTCTCGGCGGGATCGGCGGCCTTGCGATCGGCGTCCTGTTGGGCTTGCTTCTGATCTTCGTGATCAATCGCCAGGCTTTTGGGTGGCTGATCGAGCTGCACATGCCGTGGGAGTTCTTGGTGGCGGCGTTGGTCGCAGCCGTGATCGCGGCCGCGCTGGCTGCACTGTATCCGGCGGCGGTCGCCGCGCGAATTCGCACCGCGGAGGCCGTTCGGGCCGAGTGAAAGTCCTCGCCCTCCTGACGCTTGCGCTCGTGCCGTTTGCCGTCGCGAAAGCTCCGTACCACTTTAGATTTCCGCGCGACCACGGTGCGCACTTCTCGTATCAGAGCGAATGGTGGTACTTTACCGGCCACCTTCACGCGGCGGACGGGCGCCGGTTCGGCTACGAGCTCACGATTTTTCGCTTCGGCCTGCGCCCGGGTGAGCTAGAGCCGAGTAAAGGCGAATCACGCTGGCATACGTCGGAGATCTATCCGGCGCACTTTGCGATCACGGACGTGGCTCGCCATGTTTTCGTCAGTTACGAGCGTTTTGAGCGCGGCGCCCTCGGGATGGCGTCGGCACGAAAAGGAACGCTCGACGTCCATTCCGGCGACTGGTCGATCGACGGGACGAATCCCATTCGCATCGTCGCGTCTCGAGACGACGACGCGCTGCATTTGACGCTGAAACCGCAGAAGCCGCCGTCGATCAACGGCGAAGGCGGCATTTCGCGAAAGAGCTCTTGCGCCTCATGCGCGTCGCACTACTATTCGATGACGCGGCTCGCCACCAGCGGAATCGTGGAGTCCGGCGGCGTTCGCTACCACGTCCGGGGTCTCTCATGGATGGACCACGAGTTCGGGTCCGATGAGCTGCAGCCCGATCAAACCGGCTGGGACTGGTTTGCGCTGCAGCTCGACGATGACCGCGAGATCATGCTATACCGGCTGCGCCAAAAAGACGGCGGCACGACGCCGCAGTCGAGCGGAAGTCTGGTCGAACGCAACGGTGCGGTGCGCCACCTGCGGCTTTCGGATTTCCAGACCCAAGCGCTCGGATCGTGGAAGAGCCCGCACACCGGCGCCGTTTATCCGAGCGGGTGGCGCGTGCGCGTTCCGTCCGAGGGCATCGACGTCACGGTCACGCCGGTCATGCGCGACCAAGAGCTCGTCGATCGGCAGCTGGGCGTCGCCTACTGGGAAGGCGACTGCAACGTGCGCGGCGTTGACGAGCATCGACCGGTTCGGGGCGCTGCATACGTGGAGCTGACCGGATACGCCGGTACGCTGCATCTGTAAGGAAAACCAGGTCGCCGACCGAAGATTGTCCCGATGGCGCTTAGCCAGCCGAATCTTTCCATTTTCACGCCGCGCACCTTGCGTGACGCTCTCGGACTCTCGTTCACCTATCGGGAAGAGGTGCGCTGGCTCATCGGAACGAGCTCCCTCTTAGCCCTCGAGTACACGCACGTTCCGCGAGAAGCTCGGATCGTCGACGCTCGGCGTCTGGACGACTTTCGCTCGCGCGCTTTCGGCGATGTAAAACTGCGGTTTGGCGCGTTCGCCGATGAAGCCGGCTTGCGCGGACACCCCTTGCTCGGCAAGACGGTGTTCGCCGCGGCGAGCGCGGCGGTGTATCTGGCCGTCGCTGACGCGAATGTCGACGTCGTATCGCTGGGGCGCACGCGCACGACACCGATCGACATGCTGGTCCTTGCGCCGCACGAAGCGCCGCTTGCCGTGGAGTTCGAGCACCGGCCGGACGATCTGTACGTCCAGCGCCGGCGCACGATTCGCGACGGGATCGCTTCGCACGATCTCGTCCTTGGCGCATCCTTTCGAATCGCCGGCAGCGGTTGCGCGGATCGCGTCCGGATCGCGCTTTCGCTGGACGGCTCGCGGCCGGTGCGCGCACGGCTTGCCGAACATCACCTGGAAGGCGAACGGCTTTCGAGCGACCGCACGGCGCTGGCGGCGCGCTTGTGCGCGCAAGCCATCGATCCGGCCGACGCGCGTACCGCGGCAGCCGCTCGGTCCGCGTTAACGCTGGCGCTGGCGCTGTTCCGTGAAGCGCGCGTGCGCTGCGACGAGATGCACCGGTCTCGGCGTCCGGAGCCTCCGCGGAGAGCGAAACCCTCGGCGAAGCGCCGGCGGTATTGAGAGCGGTGCGAATCGACATTTGCGACGTCGCTCCCCGCGACGGTCTTCAGAACGACGCGACACAAACCACGCCGGAATTGCGCGCCGATTTGTGCCGTCGGCTGGCGGACGCCGGCGTACCGTATGTCGAAGCCGTGAGCTTCGTGAATGAAAAACGCGTGCCGCGAATGGCGGGCGCCGAGCGCGTCGTCGAGCTGCTGCCGAAAGGCACGAAGACGGAATTCAACGCGCTCGTGCTCAACGAGCGCGGCTACGAACGCGCCGCTGCTGCGGGGATACCGGCCGTGCATTACGCCTTTCCGGTGACGGATGCGTTCGGTCGGCGCAACCAGGGCGCGACGGTCGCGGATTCCATGGCGCTCGCAGAGCGAATCATCGAACGCGCGCGGGGGGAGCGCCGCGGGGTTTCGATCGGCCTCGCCGTCGCGTTCGGTTGTCCGTTCGAGGGATCGGTCGACCCGAAGCGCGTGCTGGAGATCGCGCACCGAGTTGCAGCCTTGCGGCCCGACGGTATCTCGTTCGCGGACACGATCGGCGTCGGCGTTCCGCGCCAGGTGCGCACGCTGGTGGAAGGCATGCGCGACACGGGAATTCCGGTCGGCTGCCATTTTCACGACACCCGCAACACCGGAGTCGCAAACGCTTTGGCTGCGGTTGAAGCCGGCGCGACGATGCTCGACGCCTCCGTCGGCGGCGTCGGCGGATGCCCGTTCGCGCCGGCCGCGACGGGAAACGTCGCGACCGAAGATGTCGTGTACATGCTGCACGGGATGGGTTACGAGACCGGAATCGACCTCGAGCGTTTGATCTCGGTTGCGAAATGGCTCGAGCGCGAGCTCGGGCACGCGGTTCCAAGCGCGCTCCATCGCGCCGGCCCATTCAAATTGACGGCCTAGAGCAGGCTGCTAGAGATAAGCCAGCGCCGATCCCAAGATCGTGACGACGAAGACGGCGACCCCGCGCGCCGCGATCTCGGCGTCGGAGGCGGTTCCGATGCGGGCGCAAAGGCTCCATCCGAGCGGAATGGTGAGCGCCAGAAATAAGGGAAGAGCCCAGGCCGCTCCCAGCGCCGGCGCGGCGATGCCGGCGCCATAGATCGCGGCAACCGAAGCGTACACGAGGATGCGCGCGCGCCTGCGTCCCAAGCGCGCCACCAGATTGAGCTTACCGGTCGCGCGATCGACGTCGGCGTCCGGGTACTCGACGCAGAACATCAAGACGAGCATCGCGGCGAAAGACGGCAGCGCGCTTGCGAAGAGCCGCGCGGTTGGGACCGGCGCAAACGCCAAGTAGCCCGCGAGCGGAAAGAGAATCGCGATCAAGAGCGCGGTATCGAGCTCGCCCCAACCGCGCGCGAGCAGCCGCGCCGGCGGCGCGCTGTAGATCCAGCCCAGGACTCCGCCTGCGAGGCCGGCTCCGGCAGCCGCCGCATTTCCCCGCAGCGCGAAGCCGGCTGCGGCGACGATGCCGATGCCCGCGCAGGCGAGCGCCGCGCCGAGAGCGACCGCCGGGGCGATGACCCCGCTTTGCAGCACCCCGCTTCCGCCGGACCACGCGGTGCGGTCTGCTCCTGCATCGCAGAAGCGGTCGTAGTAATCGTTGGCGTAGTGCACCATGAGATGGAACGCGGTGACCATGACTTGGCCCAGCACGTAGGCGCCGAGCGTGATCCCAAAGCCGTCGTTCCGCGCGACGACCGCGCCCAGCCCGAACCCAAAAATTCCGCCTGCCAGAAATTTCAGACGAGACAACCGGATGAAGGCGCGCACGTGGCTCACGGCATGATTCTTCATCATTCGTGAGAAGCACCATGCAGATGCGGATCGGCGCCATCGACGTGGGGACGAACTCCATTCACTTGATCGTCGTCGAGGTAGACGCCGATTCGATGTCCACGCGGACCATCTTCAAAGCCCGGGAGATGGTGCGGCTAGGCGCCGATGATGCGCTGGAAGGCGGCACGCTGGGCAAGCGGGCCGCGGCGCGCGGCGTCGAGGCGATTGCCCGTTTCGTCCGGCTTGCGCGCGAGCGCGGCGCCGAGCGCATCCGCGCCGTTGCGACGTCGGCCGTCCGAGAAGCGCGCAACGGGGGCGAGTTTGCCGCAGAGGTCGAGCGGCTGTGCGGCATTCCGCTCGAGGTTTTGGACGACCGCGAAGAAGCCCGGCTCATCTACCTGGGCGTCACGCGGAATTTTCCGCTTCACGACCGCCTCGCGTGCATCATCGACATCGGCGGCGGTTCGAGCGAATTCATCGTTGCGGACGATCGTAGGCCGTACGTCCTCGAGAGCGTGAAGCTGGGAAGCCTGCGGCTGTACGATGCGTACCTGCGCGCAGACGATCCTCCGTATCCCCGTTACCCAAAACTCGTCGATCATGTGAAAGATCTGCTCGCACCCGTCGTATTGCGGCTGCGCGAATTCGACTGTGACGTCGTGCTGGGAACCTCCGGTACGATCATGGGATTGGCGGCGCTTGACTTGGGCCAGCGCGGAGTGCGGGCTGCGGGGGTGCACGGCCACGTTCTGCGGCTCGAACGGCTTCGCGCGTTACAGGCGAAGATGCTGTCGCTGACGGAGAGCGAGCGCCGGTCGATGCCGGGGATGAACGCGCGCCGAGCCGACATCATCGTCGCCGGCGCGGCGGTCCTCATCGAGGCGCTGACCGGCATCGGCGCGACCGAGATCACCGTGAGCCAGCACGCGCTGCGCGAGGGCGTCGTCATCGATCTGGTACGGGCGGATGCCGAGATCGCCCGACGTCTGGACGCGCTGCGAACGCGGCGCCGTGAATCCGTGGCATCGCTCGCGCGCCGCTACCAGAGCGGCGGTCTGCACGAGCGCAGCGTCGCGCGCTTGGCACTGCGGATCTTCGACGATCTTGCTCCGTACGTGCGCGTCCTGCCAAGCGACCGCGAGCTGTTGCATGCCGCAGCGCTGCTGCATGACATCGGAAAATTCGTGAACCGCAGCGCACACCACAAACATTCCGCCTATTTGATCCGCAACGGCACGCTGGATGGCTGGAGCGACCGCGAGCGCGAGCTGCTCGCGACCATCGTTCGCTATCATCGCAAGGCGCTCCCGAAGCTCACGCACCCGGAATGGACGGCCCTCAGTGCGGAAGAGCGCGAGCGGACGGCGCTGCTCGCCGGGATCTTGCGCGTCGCCGACGGCCTGGACGTTCGCCAGCAGGGGGTCGTGAACGAAGTGCGCGCGCATTGGGGCGCCGACGCGGTCACGCTCGATGCCGAGGGGAGCGAAGATCTCGGCGTAGAGCTCGGTGCGGCCGACTTCAAGGCCGACCTGCTCGCCAAAGCGCTCGGGCGCGCGATCGTGCCGCGGGGAGTCGCCACCTTGCCGACCGAAGCGTAGTTTGGGTTTGTTGCAGATGACTACGACCGCGGCTGGCGCCAAACGGATCCTCGTCGTCGACGATGAATCCGCCATCCTCCAGACGCTGCGCTACAACCTGGCGCGCAGCGGCTATCAAGTCAGCACGGCAGGCGATGGACGAACGGCTCTTGCGCTCGTCGCGAGCGAGGAGCCGAATCTCGTCATCTTGGACATCATGCTTCCCATCCTCGACGGCATCGAGACCTGTAAGGAAATTCGGCGCCAAAGCAACGTTCCGATCATCATGCTGACGGCGAAAGATCAAGAGATCGACAAAGTCGTAGCGCTCGAGATCGGAGCAGACGACTACGTCACGAAGCCGTTCTCGCTGGCCGAATTCATGGCGCGCGTGAAAGCATGCCTGCGCCGGGCCGAGAAACCGCAAGGCGCGGAGCGAGAAGAACCGATCGTCGCCGGTGACATCACGCTGGATCCGTCCCGGCATTTGCTCGTGGTGCGAGGCCGCGAGGTGGCCGTCGCGCCCAAGGAATTCGCGCTGCTGCAGGTGCTCATGGAGAATCGCGGCCGCGTGGTGACGCGCCAGATGCTGCTGGAGAAGGTTTGGGGTTACGACTTCGAGGGCGAGCATCAGACGATCAGCGTGCACGTCCGCTGGCTGCGCGAGAAAGTGGAAGTCGACCCAAATAATCCGCGGTATATCGTCACGATCCGCAGCCGCGGCTACATGTTCAGGGACTGAGCCGCTAAGTTGGATCCCGTCGCGACGGGTATCCTCGCCGGCATCGCAGGCGCCGCCGCGGGATATCTTGGCGCGCACCTGCGCCGCGGGACTGGAAGCGAAGCGGCACCGGTATCGCCCGAGCAAGCGGCGCCGGCGTCCGATGGATCGCTCGAGCGCATCGTGACGAGCCTTCCGGCTCCGATGCTCCTCGTGGAAGGCAACGGCTACATCAAAGCCATCAACGATGCCGCTGCCGAGCTCGTCGGCGCCGATGCCCAGCGCGCGAGAGGACGCGCGCTGATCGAGGCGATAGCCTCCGTCGATCTCGAACGGTTGGTTCGGCGCGCGCTGGCGGGCGAGGCGGCAGAGGCGACGATCGTGCTGCGCGAGGCCGGCGGGGAGCGCCATTTGCTGGTCAGCGCAACGCCGCTCGGCGGCGACCCTCAAGAAGCGCTGGTCTTCCTCCAAGACCGCTCGAAGGTCGCGGACAGCGAGCGCGTGCGCCGCGATTTTCTTGCCGATATCTCGCACGAGCTGCGAACGCCCGTCTCGTCCATTCGACTCATGATCGAAACGATTCAGCTCTCCGGCGACGATCCCGAAGCGCTGCGCATCTTCTTGCCGAACGTGGTGCTGGAGCTCGAGCGGATGACGCGGATGATCGAAGACTTGCTCACGCTAGCACGCAGCGAGTCGGGCGCCCTTCCGCTGCATCGCACGAACGTCGACCTGTCGGCCGTGGTCGCCGACGCTGCAGCGGCGTTCAAGCAGCGCGCGGAGGAGCAAGAGATCGACTTGGAGATCGTTCCCGCCCGGCGCATCGCTGCAGACGTCGATGCCGAGCGCATCCGGCAAGTCGTGGCCAATCTCGTCGACAACGCGCTGCGGCACACGCCCGCGGGAGGGCACGTGCGCGTCGAGCTGAGCGCGCACGGCGGTGACGCGATTTTGCGGGTGCGCGACGACGGCGTCGGCATTCCCTTCAAAGACTTGCCGCACGTGTTCGAGCGGTTCTACGTCGTTGACCGGTCGCGCTCGCGCGGTTCCGGCGGAACCGGCCTGGGGCTCGCCATCGTAAAGCAGATCGTCGAGGGTCACGGCGGCTCGGTGCACGTCGATTCCGAGCTGGGCAGCGGCACGGCGTTTTCGTGCCGCGTCCCGCTCGACGCGGCCGAACATTAAGCCTTCTTAATGTTGACTTAAAGGCCGGTGAACGTTCGACCGGGATACTCGTGGGCGCAGCCGGAAAGTGATGTTGCTGGATAAAGCGCCTGAAGAGCTCCGCCTCGAGAGCAAACTCGAGGCGAAGTCGCTCAATGTCTATTACGGGACGTTTCACGCGATAAAGGACGCGTCGCTCGCGATGCCCTCCAATCACGTCCAAGCGCTGATTGGTCCATCCGGGTGCGGCAAGTCGACGTTCCTGCGCGCGCTAGATCGGATGCACGATCTCACGCCGAGCGCGCGCGTCGAGGGCGTGGTCGAATTGGACGGCAAGAACATCTATGACGACGACGTCGATGCGGTGAGCATTCGCGGCCGAATCGGCATGGTATTTCAGCGCCCCAATCCGTTTCCAAAGTCGGTTTGGGAGAACGTGGCGTACGGCCCGAAGATTCACGGCCTCAAAGACAAGCGGCGGCTCTCTGAGGTCGTGGAACGCTCGTTGCGGCAAGCCGCATTGTGGGACGAGATCAAGGATCGCCTGCACCGCTCCGCTCTCGACCTCTCGGGTGGTCAGCAGCAGCGGCTGTGCATCGCGCGCGTGCTCGCGGTAGAACCCGAAGTGATCTTGATGGACGAGCCTGCATCGGCGCTCGATCCCATCGCAACGGCAAAGATCGAAGACCTCATCGGCGAGCTCAAGAAACTGTATACCGTCGTCATCGTGACGCACTCGATGCAGCAAGCCGCGCGGATCTCGGATTATTGCGCGTTCTTTCATCTCGGCGAGCTCATCGAATCTGGACCAACGAATCAGGTCTTCACGCGCCCCAAAGACCGCCGAACCGAAGACTACATCACCGGCAGGTTCGGTTAGAACGTTAAGAACCTCGGTCGCCCATTTAACGTGATGTTAAAAAATCCCAGGTATCTTCAAACCATGAAGAAGCTCTTTCGCATTCTATGTGCCGCGCTCGCGCTGACGGCCGGCACGACGGTGGCCGCATTGGCGGCAGTCGATCTGCTGGAAACAGGCTCGAGCTTGGTCTATCCATTGATGAACATCTGGGTCCCGTCGTACACAAAAGCCCACGGCGACGTGAAGATCACGACCCAGAGCACGGGAAGCGGCACGGGGATATCGCAGGCCGTCGCCGGCGTGGCCCAGATCGGTGCCTCCGACGCATACATGAGCGACGCGCAGCTCGCAAAGGAGAAAATGCTGAACATCCCGCTGGCGATCAGCGCGCAGCAGATCAACTACAACGTGCCCGGCTTGAACGACGTTCACCTGAACTTGTCGGGCCCGGTCATCGCCGGAATCTACGACGGCTCCATACGCTTTTGGGATGACGCCAAGATCAAGAGCATCAACGCCAAGTACGCCGCGAAGCTTCCGCACGAAGCGATCATCCCCATACACCGCTCGGACGGCTCGGGGGACACGTTCATCTTTTCGCAGTATCTCTCGTTCTCGACGCCGAGCTGGAAGAACGGCCCCGGTTACGGCACCACGATCACGTGGCCGGCCGTGCAGAACGGAGTCGGCGCGAACGGCAATCCCGGCATGGTGCAGGCTTGTCAGTCGACCAAGTACTCGATTGCGTACATCGGCGTGAGCTTTTTGAACGAAACGAACAAAGCGGGTCTCGGGTACGCCGCGCTGCTCAACCGTGCCGGAAACTTCGTGCTGCCGACCGAGCCCAACATCGCGGCGGCCGCGAACGAGCTGGTTTCGAAGACCCCCAAAGACGAACGCATCTCGCTGATCTTTGCACCGGGAAAGAACTCGTATCCGATCATCAACTACGAGTACATGATCATCAACCCCAAGCAGTCCAGCCCGCAGACGGCCGACGCGCTCAAGCGTTTTCTCGCGTGGGCTCTGGATCAAGGGCAGAGTAAACGATACCTCGATCAAGTGCACTTCATTCCGCTGCCGAAAAGCATCGTGAACCTCAGCAAGGAGCAGATCGCGCAGATCTCGGGTTAATGGCCGCATCAACGATTGCCGGCGGCGCGGCCAAACCGCGCCGCCCCGGCGTCTCGCCGCAAGACCTGGTCCTGCGCTACGGGACGACCTCGTGCGCGGTCGTTACGGCGGCGACCGTTTTTCTCGTTGCGGCGTTTCTGATCGTCTACTCCTATCCCGCGCTGCGGTTCAACGGTTTGAGCATTCTGACCGGCATGACGTGGAATATCGGCAATCAGTACGGCACCGGGGTGGAGCGGCATGGCGGTTTCGTTGCGGCACCGGGTGCGTCGTTCGGAGCGGTCGTGTTCATTTTCGGCACGATCGCTTCATCGGCGCTCGCGATGCTGATCGCGACACCGCTGGCCGTTCTCGCCGCCGTGGCGATGCACTATCGCGTGCCGAACCGCCTCAAAACGCTGGTCAACGTGCTCGTGGAGCTGATGGCGGGCGTTCCGTCGGTCGTCTATGGTCTGTGGGGCATCGGCGTGCTCGTGCCGTGGATCTCCAACGATCTCGGGCCGTTTTTGGCGGCACGCTTCCCGAACTCGCCGCTGGGCGGCGGCGCCGGCAGTGGAAACGGCCTGCTCGCGACGAGCCTGATCTTGGCGATCATGATCTTTCCGATCATGGCGGCGACGATGCGCGACGTCATCTCGCGCTTTCCAAAGCAAACGTTCGAGGGTGCCGTCGGTCTCGGCGCGACGACGTGGCAGAGCGTGACGAGCCTCGTTCTGCCGGCGCTGAAGGTTCCGATGTTTGCTTCCGCGATGCTGGCTCTGGGGCGGGCCCTCGGCGAAACGATGGCCGTGCTCATGGTGTGTGGAAACGCGCTGAACCTCTTGCCGCAAAACATCTTCGCCCCCGTCAACACCATCGCGGCCGCGATCGTCTCGCAGCTCGACAGCGCTCTTACGGATCCGACCGGGATGGCGGAGCGCACGCTCGCCGAGCTCGCGCTCATCCTCTTTGCGATTACGCTGAGCGTCAATTTGGTCGCGCGTCTCATCATGAGGGGGAGCGACCGGGTCAAACGAACCGCATGAGCGAGATGGCTCTTCAGGGCGCAAAAGCCCGAACGCGGTCGCGCGTCGGGCTCACCGTCCGGCGCAACATCGGCTGGGGTGTCAGCGTGCTCGCCTTGTGCGGGGCGCTGAGCATTCTCGGTGCGATTTTCTCCTTCGTGCTCGCGCGCGGGTTGCCGGCATTGCGCCCTAAAGTGTTCACGACCGTCACGTCCGGGATCGCCGGAGGGCTCGAGAACGCCATTCTCGGCACGCTGATGCTGGTCGCGTTCGGGGTCTTGATGGTTGCGGTCATCGGATTCGGAACCGGGATTTGGCTGTCGAGCTATGCCTCGCCGAAGCCACGCGAATTCGTGCGGCTGCTCACCGACGTTCTCGCGGGCGTGCCGTCGATCGTCGTGGGCTACTTCGGCTACATCTTGCTCGTAAAGATTGCCGGCTGGCAATTTTCGCTCGCCGGCGGCGCCATCGCGCTGACGATCATCATGCTGCCGTACGTCGTGCGCGGCACCGACCTGGCGCTCGAAAGCGTTCCGCGCGAGCTGCGCGAGGGCGGCTTTGCGCTTGGTGCTACCTACACGACCGTTTTGCTGACGATCTCGTGGCCGTACGCGCTTCCGAGCGTGCTGACGATGCTCTTGCTCGCCACCGGTATCGCGCTCGGTGAGACTGCGCCGCTCATCTACACGGCAGGCTGGTCCAATTACATGCCGACCTGGCAGCTGACGCATGCGCCCGTTCCGTATCTCACCTACGTCATCTGGACGTTCATCAGTCAGCCGTTCGCCCAGTCTCACGCGCTGGCGTACGCCGCTGCCGCGATCCTCATGCTCATGATCGTGGTGACGAACGTTCTGGCACGGTCGTGGCTCGAAAGCCTGGCGCGAAAGCAGCACGGTGCGCGTTAAATGCTGCTGAGGGCCGCTTATCATGAGTCGCTCGAGGCTGCCGAGACGGAGCTCGGGACCCTGGGAGCGCTCATGGTGGACGCCCTGCACCACGCCGTTCGAGCAGTTCAAAGCGGCGACACCGCGCTCGCGGCCCGTATCATTGCCGGTGCCGATCAAACCGAAGAGATGGGCCGCCGGATCGAATCAACCTGCATCGAGCTGATCTGGCGCCAGCAGCCGCTCGCCGCGGAGCTGCGGCGCGTCACCGCAATGTTCGAGATCAGCACCGACCTGCAACGCATCAACCATTACATCGCGGACGTCGCCAAGCACGCCGTTCGCCTCAGCGGCATTAGGGTCAATGGGCCTCGCGGCGCAATCGCGGACGTGGCGCGGTTGACCGAGAGTAATCTGCAGCGCGCGATCTCGGCGTATAATGGACGCGATCTCTTTCTTGCGCGCGGCGTGGAAGCGGACGACGAGGAATTCGATCGGCTCTATTCAGCCGGGATCAAGGAGCTGCAGAACGCGATTCGCCGCAGCGCCGACGTTCTGCCGGCTGCGACGGAGCTGCTGTTCGTGCTGACGTCGCTCCAGCGCATCGGCGAACATGCGTCGAGCATCGCGTGGCACACGGAAGAGATGCTGGAGACCGAACCGGCCTAAGCGTAGAGCAGGTGAACGTCCTTGCGGACCAGCTCGCGCGGCTTGGCGAGTTCGATATTCTCCGTCATTAGCGCGCGATCGGCGGTTCGCCACGTCACGCGATATTTTGCCGGCGGAAGGCCGTTGAGCATGTAGCATCCGTGCCGGTCGGAGCGCACGGTGAACGACAGGCCGTCCGCGGCGGCTTGCACGATGATGTTCATCAGGGGTTGCGAGAGCCGGTCGTAGCACACTCCGCCGATCGCCCCCGCCGGTTTTTCTTCGACTCTGCCGTCGCCCACCTCGAGTCCCCGGATCAGCTCCACACGCTGGCCTTCCAGAACGCCGACGCCGCGAATCAGCGTCGAGGTGTAACCGCCGGCGAGCACCATGATGTCGTACGCGCCTTCCGGCAGATCGACGGAGACGCGTCCGCGCACGTCCGTGTGTTCCGTCCGAAGGTGCGTCGCATCCAGGACAATATTGACCACCACCGACGTCAAAGGGACACTGGACCGGCGGTCGACGATTTGGAGGTCCAAGCCCGTCGTGTTCTGGGGGCGCACTCCCGGTGATGTTGGCGATGCGAGGGAGCGCCTCCTTAGGGAAGAATACACCTCGTCCGGCGCTCGGAGCCCCACGGGCGCTTGTTTTGGCTTACGTGTGCAGAGGTAGATGAATGTGACCATGCGCAACCAGGCCGCGCCGGCATTGGCTGTCGCGATCCTCGCATCGGCGCTTTGCGCGGCCGCCAGCGCCGCCATCAAGCCCTTTCCGCCGCCGAGCGGATGGGACCAAGTGCAGCAGCAGGCGCCCCCCGGCACCACCATGCTGGTTTGGACGAAAGACAGCGGTCCGCTTCAGCAGACGCTCACGGTGGTCGACGACCCGAACGAAGCCTATACGGATGCCGTGCAGCGCGTGCAAAAAAATATTACGGCAAATAAGTTCAAGGTTTCGGCAAATCGCGATCAGGCGTGCAATGGCGTAACGGGGCACCTCTTCGCGATGGCGTACGGGCCGGATGTCGGGCGCGTGGCCGTCGACCGTCTGATCCTTCCCGACGGCACGGGCAGCGAGCAAATCACCTACATGAGGCCCCAGCCCGAGCCGTTTGCCGACGAAATAAAAGCAGAGCTAAACACGTATTGCGGGACGACGGTAGAGTAATACCGTAATCTCACCGCTGCGTGAAGCCGGTAAAAGTCGGCCTGCTCGGCATTGGCACGGTGGGCAGCGGTACCTATCGCGTCTTGGAGCGTAACCGCGAGGAGATCACGCGGAGGGCGGGCCGCCGCATCGAGATTGCGTGGGTGGCTGCGCGAAATCTCGAGCGCGCTCGAGGCATCGTCGGTAGCGGCGTTCGCGTTACCGGCGACGTGATGCAGGTCGCGCGTGATCCCGAGCTGGACGTGATCGTCGAGGTCATCGGGGGGACGGACGTCGCGAAGGCCGCCGTGCTGGCTGCGATCGAAAGCGGCAAGCACATCGTTACCGCCAACAAGGCGCTCTTGGCGATTCACGGCAGCGAGATCTTCGCAGCTGCGGGACGGCGTAACGTGATCGTCGCATTCGAGGGCGCAGTCTCCGTCTGTATTCCGATCATAAAGGCGCTGCGTGAGGGTTTGACGGCGAATCGCATCGAGTGGATCGCCGGCATCATCAACGGGACGAGCAACTTCATCCTGACCGAGATGCGCGCGAAGGGTCTTTCGTTCGAAGAGGTGTTGCGCGAAGCCCAGCGGCTCGGCTATGCCGAGGCCGATCCGACGTTCGACGTCGAGGGCATCGACGCGGCACATAAGGTGACGCTGCTGTCGGCGATTGGATTCGGCATCCCGGTTCAGTTCGAGCGTGCCTACGTCGAAGGCATTTCGGCGCTCACGGACCGCGACATCACCTATGCGGAAGAGCTCGGTTACCGGATCAAGCTGCTCGGTATCACGCGGCGCGCGCCCGGCGGCATCGAGCTGCGCGTCCACCCAACGCTGATACCCGCGCAGCGCCTGATCGCCAGCGTCGAAGGTGCAATGAACGCGATCCTCGTCAAAGGCGACGCGGCCGGCGTGACGATGTACTACGGCGCCGGGGCCGGCTCCGAGCCGACGGCTTCCGCCGTCATCGCCGATCTCATCGACGTGACCCGCCTCATGGCCGCGGAGCCGGAAGAACGCGTTCCCCATTTGGCCTTCCAGCCCGACGCGCTCAGCGACGTTCCGATTCTGCCGATGAGCGAGGTGGAGACGTCGTACTATCTGCGCCTGCGCGTGGTAGACCAAGTCGGCGTCTTGGCGGATATCGCCCGCGTCCTGGCCGACGCCGAGATCTCGATCGACGCCATGCTGCAGAAGGGTGCCGCCGATGCGGGGGGCGAGACCGACATCGTCATCCTCACGCACCGCACCCGCGAGATGAATTTCGACGCCGCGATGAAAGCGATGGTGCGCCTGCCCACGGTTCGCAACGAGTACACGCGCATCCGCCGCGAAGACCTTGGGTGAGGCTGGTAAGCGTCCAAGCCGTTTCCAAGCGTACTTTAATCTTTAGTTCCAGCGCCGTCACAGCGCGCCGTGCGTTAATAGGATTAGCGCATGAAGGGCGCTCAGCTCATGAAAACACTTGCTCGTCTTCATCTGGCAAAACTCGGCGGCGCCATCCTGATAGCAGCGCTTGCCATCGCTGCCTTGCCTGGTATCGCTTCAGCGGACGAAGAGATCCAGGGCACGGTGCAGTCGATCAACGGCACCTGGAACATCACGGTCCTCGATGTCAACGGCTATCTCGACAACGTCGGCCTGCATCAAGGAACGATTATCAATCCCACCGGTCTGACGCTCGCTCCCGGCATGAGCGTCACGATCCTCGGCTACACCGACGGGAACGTCTTCGAAGCCAACGAGATCGACACGCCCTACCAGTATTCCGGGCCGCCGCCGGTGCCGATCTACTACGGGCCGGGATGGTGGTATCCGGGATATGCGTACGGCTACGGCCCGTCCTTTAGCCTGGTGCTGGCCTTCGGCGGCGGGGATCGCGATGATTGGGTGCAGCGCGAGCCATGGGAAGGACACTGGTGGGCGCCGGCGCCGGTACATCCGTACGTCGGCTTCTGGATGGGCCACGATTGGGACGGCAACTGGCATCCCGGCCCCGTCGCGGGCTGGCAGGGCGGCGCAGCTTGGCAGGGCGCTCCCCAGCGCCGGTATCCGGAACAGCACGCGTACGCAGGACCCGCCACCCCGACCTATCGGGCGCCGGTCTATCGGGCGCCGGTCTATCGTGCGCCCGCACCGCGCACCTACGCTCCAGCGCAACGCTACGCTCCCGTGCAGCACTATAGCGCGCCGGCGCAGCGCTACGCTCCCGTGCAGCACTATAGCGCGCCGGTCCAGCGCTACGCTCCCGTGCAGCACTATAGCGCTCCCGCGCAACGCTCGTACGGCGCGGTGCGCGCAAGCTCCGTTCACGAGCAGGCTCGCCCGGGCGGTGGTGGCCGCTACACGGGAGGCCGCGGCGGCGAACGCCGCTAGACCGAAACGATAGCGAAACAAGGCGCCTCGGTTTCCCGAGGCGCCTTGTTATGCCGGTGCACGTTATTGGCTGCCGCCATCGCCTTGGTTTTCATGCGGGCTTGAAGAGGCGAAACGGCCGTGGACGACCGTATGATGAGGTCATGCTACGGCGAGTTCTCGCTGCTTCAACCTTGCTTGTGCTGCAGGCGTCCACCCCCGCGATTGCGCAGCCCGCAATGGTGCCGGTGCCTGCCGCTCCCGTTATCGCGTTCTTCGACGCGATCAACAAAGGCAATGCCGCGGCCGCGGCTGACGTCTTCGCACCGAACGGCGTGTATATCAGCGGCGCGGCGAAAGGGGCGTGTTCGCCGCGGTCTCCCTGCACCGGGCGGTCGAGTATCGAGAAAGCCGTTCAGGGTTTCTTAAAGAGTCCGAACCTTTGCGAGACCGTGACCTATCTCTACGTTCAAGGCAACATTGTGATGGGCCGGGCTGAAGTTCGCAGCGATGAGATCCGCGCCAAGGGCATCGGTCACGTCACGATCGCGTTTCTAACGCAGGTCCACTCCGGAAAGATCGCCGTCGACGTCGAGCGCAAAGACGAGGGCGCGGCGACCCAGAGCCCACCGATATTGACCGCGCAGGCGTGTCGTACGTACGCCCCCTCGCCACCGCCGTAGCCACCGAGAGGTATCGTTCGCGGAAAGTAAAAAGCCCCCGGTCCCTCAAGTCCGTATGGGAGGCGCATATGGCGCTTCGCAGGTTCATCATCGAGCGTGACATACCGTCGGTCGGATCCCTTGAACGAGAGCAGCTCCGCGGGGCCGCCGCAAAGTCGAATGAAGCATTGCGGCAGCTCGGACCCGATATTCAGTGGGTCGAAAGCTATGTCGCCGGGGACAAGACGTTCTGCGTCTATCTTGCCAAGGACGAGGCGATCATTCGCAGGCACGCCGAGATCAGCGGATTCCCGGCAACGAAAATCACCGAAGTCTCAAAAATGATCGACCCAACGACCGAGAGAGAACCGGTGCCCGTCTAGATCCGAAGAAGCCCCGATCGCCGATCGGGGCTTCGATATCCTACGTCTTAACGGTCGAGGCGTTGAAGATTTCGTCGATCGATGCGGCCAGCGCTGTATTGAACTCGTCATCGCTCATTTGCGCTCTGAGATCTTGCACGAGCGCGCGCGAGAAGCTGGCGATCATCCCATGGTTCTGCGCGAGCTTGCGGCACGCGTCGGCGCGCGTGTAGCCACCCGAGAGCGCGACGACGCGTTGGACGCGCTTGTGCGCGATCACGGGAGCGTAAAGGTCCGCTTTGTCAGGGATCGTGAGCTTGAGCATTACCTGCCCGTCGCGCATCGCGTCGAGCCTGCGCATGAGCTGCTCGAGGAGAATCGCCTCGGCGCCGGGCTTGTCCGGGCTCTTGATCAGCACTTCAGGCTCGAGGATAGGCATGAGCCCGTGTTTCGCGACCTGTTCCCCGAGGTCGAATTGCTGATCGACGATCGCCGCGATGCCGGTCTTCGACGGCAGATTGATCGTCGAGCGCTCCTTCGTGCCGTAGATTCCGAGCTGCGCCGCGCGATCCAAAAGCGCGTCGAGGCCCGCAATGGGCTTCATCAGGCTAACGCCGTCTTTCTCGGGTTCAAGGCCTTTGTCGATCTTCAAGAACGGCACCACCCCGCGCTCTTTCCAAAGGAATGACGGCACGGGCTTCCCATTTGCCGTGCCGTCCATCGTGCGCTCGAAGAGAATCGCGCCGATGACCTTGTCGCCGGTAAATGCCGGCGCGGTCATGATGCGCACGCGAAACTCGTGCATGAGCTTGAACATCTCGGCTTCGCCGCTGTACGCGCTGTCCGGAATGCCGTACAGCCGCAAGGCTCCGGGCGTTGAACCTCCGCTTTGGTCGAGCGCCGCGATGAAGCCTGGTTTCGTGGACATCTGCGCGCGCATGGATTGTTCGGTTGCTGTTTTCACGTCCGTCACCTCGTCCGTCTGCGGATGTACCCGAGCATTCGCGCTCCCATGCCGGTTCCCTCACGGGCCTGGACGGCAACGTGCCGCGCACGGGTTTCGTCCAGGCTTTTGATGCGCTCGTCAACGAGGGGCGACGGCGATGTTCGCTGCATCATCGTTGCGCCGGCCTCGTGCGTGCTTCCGCTCGGAGCGAGTCCGATTTCCATTTCCCCGTTCTTGTAGCCGACGTAGTAGGGGCTGTCGACGTAGGGATCGACTCCATGCTCCTTTCAGTTCGAAGACGGATCGAGCGGAGTCAAGGCAGCTCGGCGCGCTAGCGCTCGCGGAGCGGGTTGCATTCGTGCTACACGACACGTTCGACGTGTCGTTCGAAACCATCGCGGGCGATCGCATCACCGGAACCCAGCTGGTGGGGCATCCCGCCACGCCGGAACGCGTGATCGTCGAATGAGAAAGGAGTCTCGACCCTCAATCGAGGCTCCCATTTGGTTGCGGGGGCGAGATTTGAACTCGCGACCTTCGGGTTATGAGCCCGACGAGCTACCGGACTGCTCCACCCCGCGTGATTTACAAGGGTTTTCGCGCGCCCGGTTCTGTACAGTTCTATAAAGGCGTACAAGAGAAGCGGCCGGTGGCCCGAGGCGATGTGCGCCGGCGGCCCGGCGCCAAGTATAGCATGATGGCTATGATAGTATAGCAACTATGCTATACTAAACTCATGCTCACAGCCGACCCGAAGCTCTTTGGAAGCGCGACCCGGACCAAGGCCCTCCTCGCGATAGCCTTGCTAAAGGAAAGCTATGTCCAACAGCTTGCCAAGGTGCTCGGTGTCAGCCAGCCGACGGTCTTTCGGATAGTCGATGATCTAGAGCGCGAAGGCGTAGTCGTTTCGCGCTATATTGGCAGGACGCGCACGGTATCGTTGAATCAGCGTATGTTTGGCGGAGCTGAACTCGAGGCTTTCCTATTAAAATACGCAAAGGGCACCGACATTGACGATAGAGTTTCGCGCATTCGCCAGCGACCGCGCAGGCGCGGTAAGAAACTGTGATGGCGATTGTTGCGAAATCAAGTTTAGAGGACGTGTGTTTCGAAGTCTGCACCGCCCTTCTGGGTGCCGGCATCACAGCCGTGCTTACAGGCGGCAGCGCAGCGACAATATATGCACCCACGGTATATCAATCTCGCGATGCAGATTTTATAATTACGACTCACGCGACCGGAGGTGCGGAAGTCTTAGCAAAACTCGGCTACGTCAACCGCAACGGCACCTATACGCATCCCGTCAGTCGTTATACCCTTGAGTTTCCCCGAGGACCGCTTGCCGTCGGCAATGATCTTATAACGGAGTGGCAGACATTACATCGGGATGATCAAGCGCTCCACATCTTATCGCGCACGGATTGCGTACGTGACCGTCTTTTGTGGTTCTATGTCTATAACGATCGCAGTGCGCTGTCAGCGGCGCTGGGTGTAGCTCAAAGCGGTGTGATAGAGTATGAGGCGATCCAGCAATGGAGTGCGCGGGAAGGTTATAAAGAACGGTGCGCCCAGTTTTTCGAAAAACTCGACTATGGCGGCGCAGCAGAAAGGAAAGAGACCTCACGCAATTAGGTGAGGTCCCTTGCTTGGTTGCGGGGGCGAGATTTGAACTCGCGACCTTCGGGTTATGAGCCCGACGAGCTACCGGACTGCTCCACCCCGCGGCGCGAAGGCGATTATAGAGGCAGGCTCAAGGCTGAGTCAAGTGTTCTGAGGAAACGGGTAGTGGTCCGTTTTGACTACGCCGCGCCCTCGCGATTTTTTGCTCCCGCTAATAGTAGTTCAAATCGCAAGCCGTACTGCTTGCCGGCCCGGAATACCGCTTCCCATTCATCTGGGTCGGTACTGAGCATTTCGATTCCGACCACCTCGTTGTAGTCGTCGAGATCGACATTAACCTCACCGTTCGCGTGAGCTTCCGTTTTGGCGATAGGGAAGTTAGTAAAGCGAAGGTAGACGGGATCGCCGACCTTGCCGCTCCATTCAATTTCCTTCAGCTCGCGAATCATGGTACGACCTCGTTTGCCGTAACGGTCCAGACAAGGTATTCGTCGGCGCTCGTTTGCAGAAACGTGACCCTAATCCGACGGCCGTTTACGACCTTGTAGCGATTCTTTCGGCCGTGCTTAGCCGGGAGGTCTGTTTCATAATCTCTTAGGACCGCCTCAACCTCACTCTCAGATACCTTTCGACCGAACATTCGTTCCCTGGCGTGGGGAAGATACGTTACCCGCATTTACCCCTCACCACTTGCCTTGGTTCTGGAGCCAACGGCTCAATACTTGCTTGCGGTGGTCCTAGGCGGCTAGGCCGCCAGACATAAGGTCCGGTAACCGAGCTAGGTCATCTCGGTTCAGTGCCCCTTTCGAGAAGCCGTTAGTCAGGTGCGTGAACCGGCGCATCGACACTCGCCTCGCCAGGTTTTGACGCTCCGTGAGTCCGTTTAGGACACGTGTCACGTCTTTGAGAAGCATTACGGACCAGCATCGGGAAACGCGCTGCGTGACCGAGCACGTGGAGCTGCGCGCGCTGCCGAAAGTGCAGTTGCATTGCCACCTCGAGGGAACGGTCCGTCCCGCGACGCTCCTCGATCTGGCGCGGAGCGCCGGCGTCGAGGTTCCCGCGGACTGTTATTCCTTCGACACCTTCGAGGCGTTCTTGCGCGCCTTTCAAGCCGTTTGCAGATCGCTCGACTCGCCGGCGGCATTCGAGCGCATCGCGCGCGAGTACGTCGAGGACGCGGCCTCGCAAGGGGTGCGCTACGCGGAGCTGTTCGTCTCGCCCTCGGTGTGGACGTTCTTCCATCCTTCGATCGACGAAACGGAGTGCATGCGCGCAATTCACTTCGGCTTGCAGCACGACGCGGTCGACGTGAGGTTGATCTGCGACGTGACGCGCAATTTCGGCCCGCAAAGCGCAAAGCAGACCGTTGCGCGCGCGTGCGGCTGGCGAGACTTGGGAGCGATCGGCATCGGTCTGGGCGGCGACGAACGGCGCTTTCCGGCGGCGCTGTTCACCGAAAGCTTCGAGCTGGCGCGCAGCGAAGGGTTGCATGTCGTCGCGCATGCCGGTGAGGTTGACGGCGCGGCCTCGGTGCGCGACGCCGTCGAGCTGCTCGGCGCCGAGCGAATCGGACACGGCATCCGCGCGATCGAAGACGAGAGCGTCGTCGATCTTTTAGTACGCCGGCGAATCGCGCTCGAGGTGTGTCCGACGTCGAATCGCCGCACCGGCGCGTGCCCTCCCGAGCAGATCCATCCGCTCGCCGATTTGGATGCGGCGGGCGTGCTCGTCACCATCGACGCCGACGATCCGGCGATGTTCGGCTGCACGCTGCTCGATGAATATGCGCTGATCGATCGAACGCTCGGCCGCGATACGGTCCTGCGCTTCGCGCGTAACGGCATCGAAGCGTCGTTTGCATCCCCGGCCCGCAAAGCGCGGCTGCTGCAAGAATTTGCCTCTGCGGCGATGGCGCGGGGTTGACCCTGCGGGCCGCGAATTCAGCCCGGATGCCGGGTCAGCACACCCACTTCGACGAGTCGAACGAAGAATATCTCGAAGCGATCTACCGGCTCGAGCGCGAGGGGCCGGGCGTGACGAATTCGGCGCTGGCTTCGGAGCTGGGCGTGGCTCCGGCGTCCGTCTCGGGAATGCTGAAAAAGCTTGCGACCGAGGGCTTCATCGAGCACGAAGCGCGCGGCGGCGTCAAGCTCACCCGCAAGGGTCTGGAAACCGCGGTGCGCGTCGTGCGGCGCAACCGTCTTGCCGAAGTCTTGCTGACCGACGTTCTCGGCATGCCGTGGGACGAAGTCTATGAAGAAGCGTGCAAGCTCGAGCACGCGATCTCCAAGCGCGTCGAGGAGCAGCTGGTCAAGGTCCTCGGCGATCCTAAGTTCTGTCCGCACGGCCATCCCATTCCGTCGCTCGATCTGAGCGAGCCGCAGTACGTGGGGATGCCGATCGCGCAGCTCGAGGTGGGCGGCCGCGCAAAGCTGCATAGCGTCACGGAGCAGATGACGGAGCTGCTGCGGTATCTTTCCGAGATCGGATTGGCGCGCGGCACCGATATCGAGATCGTCGAGAAAGCGCCCCTGGGTGGGCCGATCACGATCGCGTATAACGGCCGGCGTCAAGCCATCTCGCTCGAGCTTGCGAAGCAAATCACCGTCGTCATGCCAAGCGAGCCTAACGGAAAGCTCCGTACCTGATCACTCGCCTCCTCCTCATCGTCAACGTCCTGGTCTTCATCTGGACGACGATCAACGACGCAACCGCGAGCACGCAGCGCCTGGTTGCGTTCGGGGCGTTCTACGGCCCTGCCATCGCCGCGGGACAATGGTGGCGCGTCTTCACCGGTGGGTTCATTCATGACGGGCTCCTGCACATCGGCTTCAACATGTTCGCGCTGTGGCAGATCGGCACGCTCGTCGAACAGCTCTTCGGAAGCCCGAAGATGGCGATCATCTATTTTCTTTCGATGATCGGTTCGGGCTGGACGATCTACCATTTCAATTACAACGACGTGACGATCGGCGCGAGCGGCGCGATCTTCGGGCTCTTCGGCGCGCTGGTCGCCGCCGGGCTGCGTCTTGGGCCGCTTGGGCGCCGGCTCGTGCGCAGCATGCTCGGCATCGTGCTCATCAACGTGATCATCGGCTTTACGATTCCAAACATCTCGCAGGCCGGACATCTGGGCGGCTTGGTCGCCGGATTTCTGGTCGGCATTCCGCTCTTTTCTCCACCCCCCGCCTTGCGGCGTGCGCGGCAAGTCTCCGTGGACGTCCACTCGCAAAGCGGTGATGCCGTTGATGCCGAGCTCTTGCCGCCCGTCGAGCGCCGCGAGTGACGATCGACGAAGTTTTTGCGCCGGACGGACCGTTGGCGCGCGACCTGCCGTCCTTCGAAGCCCGCTCCGGTCAGGTGCAAATGGCGCGGCTGATCGAGCGCGGTTTTCTGGAGAACGCGCACACGCTGGTCGAAGCCGGAACCGGCGTCGGCAAGTCGATGGCCTATCTCGTGCCGGCGCTGCGCAGCGGCAAAAAAGTCGTCATCTCGACCGGCACGATCGCGCTGCAAGAGCAGCTGATCGGCAAAGATATCCCGTTTGCGATTCGCGTGCTCGGCGTGCCGGCGCGGGCGGAATTACTCAAAGGGCGCAATCACTACCTGTGCCGAGCCAAATACGACCGCGCCGTCGGCGAGCGTCTCGTCGCGCCGACGGCATCGCTGGAACGGCTTTGGTCGTGGGCCGAGCGCACGGCGACGGGCGATCGCGCGGAGCTGGAGTTCGTGCCGAAAGCTGAAGACTGGGAAACGCTCGACGCCGATGCCGACGACTGCATCGGCGAATACTGCGAGCGCTTCGCCGACTGCTGGTTCTTCATGCGCCGCGACGCGGCAAGGTATGCGGATCTCGTGGTCGTCAATCACGCGTTGTTCTTCATGGATCTCGCCATGGGCGGCGGTCTGCTGCCGCCGTACGACTTTGCGATCCTCGATGAAGCGCATCAGTGCGAACGCTACGCGACCGCCGCGCTGACGGCGACGATCTCGCAGCCGATCATCGCGCGCATGCTGCGCAAGCTGCACGCGGTGTATCACCTGCCGGGACATCACGACGCCGAAGTCACCGAAGCGACGCGCAGGCTGACGAGCGTGCTGGCGCGCATGCCCGACGAGCGCTGTCTCTTACGGGAAGACGACGACCTGGATGCGAGCCTCGGCGGCCTGCACGAGGCGCTCATGCACCTGGAAGACTGGGTGCACGCCAACTGGGACGCGTCGTTGCGGCGTCCCGGCGCAAACGAAGCGGAGCGCCAGCGCCGGCGCGACCTCGCGCTGCGCTCGATCGTGGGGAACATCGGCACGATCGAGCGCGTGCGCCGCAGCCTCGCGCAGACCGCCGGAGACGTGGAGCCCGACACGATAGCCTGGGTCGAGCGCGTCGAGTCCGAGGGACGGTGCGAAATCAACGCCGCGCCGTTCGAAGTCGGCGATTTTCTTCGCGCGACACTCTTTGCTCGAACGCGAAGCGTCGTATTGACGAGTGCCACGCTGGCAGAGGGCAGCTCGTTTGCGTTCCTGCGCGAAAGCCTCGGCATCGATGAGGCGCAGGAGCTCGTGGCGCCCTCGCCGTTCGATTATCCCAAGCAGGCGCGGCTCTATCTTGCGCCGCCGCGGTTCAATCCGAAGAGCCCGAACTTCGCGGAGCTGGCGGCACCGGTCGTCGAGGAATGTTTGGAGCGGACCCGAGGCCGCGCCTTCGTTTTGTTCACGTCATACGCCCGGTTGCGCGAACTCCACGCGCTGCTGGGTGAGCGCCTGCCGTTTCCGCTGCGGTTGCAAGGGGAATTGCCGCGTTCGCAGCTGCTCGAGTGGTTTCGCGCGACGAAGAACGCCGTGCTCTTCGGGACCGCGACGTTTTGGGAAGGAATCGACGTCGTCGGTGATGCGCTTTCGTGCGTGATCGTCGACCGGCTGCCGTTTCCTTCGCCGGGCGATCCGCTCGTCGCGGCGCGCATCGCCGCAATCGAGCGGCGCGGCCAAAGCGGTTTCGAAGGCTATATGATTCCGGTTGCGACCATGCGGTTGAAGCAGGGATTCGGACGGCTGATCCGCTCCAGCAGCGATAAAGGCCTCTTGGCGCTGCTCGACGGAAGAGCCGTCGGAATGCGTTACGGAGCGGCCATTCTTTCGGCCTTGCCACCCGCGACGCGCATCGATGATCTCAGCGCTTTGGAGGACCTCTTTCCGGAATGAAAATGCTTCGCTTCGGTGTGTTGGCATGCGTGTTCGGCGCTGCTCTTTACCCGCTGCAAGCCGACGCCTGGGGTGCAGCGGGGCAGCAGCTCATCGTTCGCGCCGCCGTCGGCGCCCTGCCGGATACGATTCCGGCCTTCCTGCGCGACCCGGCGACCATCGACCAAATGGCTCTCATGAGCAACGAAGCCGACAATCAAAAAGGTGACGGTGCAGACCGCGATCTTGGGCCTGCGGATTACATTCAGCTCAGCGACGATGGCCGCGTCGCGGGTGCCGTGCCGCTCTCGCCGCTGCCGGCGGATCGCGAAGTATACGACTCGGCACTGCGCAAAGCCGGAAGCGATGAGTTCAAAGCCGGCTATCTGCCCTATTCCATCATGGACGGCTTCGACATCGTCCGGCGTGACTTTGCCTACTGGCGCGCCATCGACGCCATGTCCCGTACGGCAAAGACGGCCGACGATCGGGCGTATTTCACCAACTTACGAGCGGTTCGCGAGGCGCTCACGACGCGGGACATCGGCGTGTGGAGCCATTTCGTGGGAAGCGGAAGCTCGCCGCTGCACGTCACGATGCATCCGGACGGCTGGGACAAGTACCCCGGCTCGAAGGGCATTTTCGGCCGCTTCGAGGCATATCCCCAAGGCATCAAAGAACAGCAAATCCTAAATCGCATGAAAGCGTACGCGCCGTGCAACTGCACGATGCAAGAAGATATCGCAAAGTACATCTCGGATGCCGGCGCGCAGGTCGATCGCCTCTATCAGCTCGGCGCATTCGGCGCCTTTGATGCGCCGACCGATGCCGGAACGCGCTTTACCGCCGACCGGCTCGCGGCCGCCGCCACGGAGCTGCGCAATCTCATCACCGCGGCGTGGCTCGAGAGCGAGGACGAGTCGCTCGGCACGCCTCCGGTGAAGGTCAGCGACGTCGAGAAGGGGACGGCCGTGCTGACGAAGGCTGCGGCGGGCGGCCTGTGAGCTGCGCGTAGCGAAAACAGCTCGCGAGATGATCGTTGACGACGCCGCTTGCTTGCAGGAACGCATAACAAATCGTCGTTCCGACGAAGCGAAATCCTCGCCGCCGCAAGTCGGCGCTCAAACGATCTGACAGCTCGGTCCGCGCCGGTATCTCGCCCGAGCGGCGCCTGCGTCCGTCGACGGGCGCGCCGCCGGTGAAGTGCCAGAGGTAGCGTGCAAAGCTTCCGTATTCACGTTGCACGGCGAGAAATGCGCGGGCGTTGCTTATCGCGGACGCGATCTTCAAGCGATTGCGAACGATGCCAGGATCCGATAGGAGACGCTTCACCTTCGCGGCGTCGTAGCGAGCGACGCGCGCGGGTTCGAATCCGCTGAAGACCTTGCGGTATCGCTCGCGCTTTTGGAGGATCGTTTCCCACGAAAGGCCGGCCTGCGCGCCCTCGAGGATCAGCAGCTCGAAGAGAGCGCGATCGTCGTTCTGCGGGACGCCCCATTCTTCGTCGTGATAGGCGATGGCGAGCTGGCTGCGCGCCCACGGGCAGCGCAGCACCGGCTCAGGTTGCCGTCGTTGCGGCAAACGGCGAAATCCGCGACCGCAGCAACGCCGCCAAATCGTCCGTGTCGGCGAGGAAGGCATCGTGGCCGTGATTTGAGACGAGCTCGAGATACTCGCAATCGAATCCCGCATCTTTGAAGCGCCCGGCGGCCGCGCGTACGTACTGCGGCAAAAACAGAATGTCGGAGGAGATCCCGACGAACGTCAGTTTCGGACGTGTGTCCTGAACGACGCGATCGCGCGTTTCGAACAAGTCCATGGCGCGCGATAGCGCAATATAGGTATTGGCGTCGAAACGCGCACCGAGCCGATCGCCCTGCTCGTCCAAATAGCCTTCGACGTCGAAGCGTTCCGCTAGGGAGCGATAGGGATTTTCTCCCTTACGGTCCGGCCGGCGCTCGAACCGCTGCGCGAAGAGCGCGTCGCTCTTGTACGTGATCATGGCGATCTTGCGCGCCAGGCGCAAGCCGTCGAGCGGAGGCAGGCCGTCGTAGTAGTCGCCGCCGCGGAAATTCGGGTCGAGGCGAATCGCCTCGAGCGCGACGCGGTTGTAGGCGATTCCGAACGCCGAGAAGTGATCGTACGCCCCGATGGCGATTGCATGACCGACCGTGTCGGGATGGTCCAGAGCCCACTGCAGCGCCTGCATGCCGCCGAGGGAGCCGCCTATGACGATGGCAAGCCGCTCGATGCCGAGCTTCCGCAACGCGCGATATTGCGCTTCCACCATGTCTTTTACGGTGACCAGCGGCCAGCGCGGCCCGTATGGTTTGCCGTCGGCGGCGGGCGACGCCGGTCCGGTCGAGCCGTAGCATCCGCCGAGGACGTTGATCCCGATGATGCATGCCTCCGCGGGATCGAGCAGCTTGCCGTCGCCAACGATGCCGCCCCACCAGTCCAGCACGTTCGAGCTGCCGGTCAGGGCGTGCGGGACCAGCACGGCGTTGGAGCCGCGGTCGTTGAGCTTGCCGTGCAGCGTGACGCACTGCGTCACGCGCCGGAGCCGCGCGCCGCAAGAAAGGTCGAGCGGGCCGACTTCAACTTCGGAGGTCATGCGTGCGCGAATCTAACACGGCTAGCCGGCTCGGGTCAACCTTTCCGTTGCTTTCGTTTTGGAACCCAAGCGGCGCGCGTAGACCTTTGTGAATTCGGCACCCAGCAAGAAGATTTGCGCGCAGTAATAGATCCAAATCAAGATCACGACGAGCGAGCCGAGCGCGCCGTACCACGATGTCGTCGCGGCGCGGCCGAGGTACCATCCGAGCGCGACCTCGCCCAGCGCGAACATCACCGCCGTGGCAAACGAGCCGACGAGGATCTCGTGCCAGTCCAACGTCGTTGCCGGCAGCACCTTATAGACGATCGCGATCAGCAGCATCGTCACAAAAAACGTGAAGAGCACTCCGAGAGACTGGAAGACGAGGACGAAGCCCGGGAAGAGCCGTTCGAGACCGGCGGCAAGCGAGGTGATCAGCGCGTTTACGACGAGCGTCGCGATCAGCAGCAGCGCGATGCCGCCGATCATCGCAAAGGGCAAAAACCGGTCGCGCAGCATCGTCCAGAAGCCGCCGCGTTCTTGCGGTGCGCTGAAAACCGTGTTGAGAGCATCTTCGATCGCGCCGAACAGCCCGCTGGCGGCCAAAACGACGAAGAACCAGCTCGCGACGGCCGTCAGCACCGACTTCCCTTGGTGCGTCATAATCGCGCCGATGATCGTATTCAGCCCCGTGGCGGCCATCGGACCTGCGGAGCGCGTGACGATCGCGAGGAGCTCGTTTCGGGCATGCTGCTCGCCGACCGTCTTACCGAGAACCAGTCCGGCAATCTGGATGACGACGATGATGAACGGTGCGAGCGCAAAGCTGACGTAGAATGCGAGCGCCGCGGCGAGCCGCTGGGCTCGATCGGCATTCCACGCATCATACGTGGCGCGAGCCAGCGTCATGACAGTCTGCATGTGTTGCGGACACTCTTACCCGGGCCGGAGCGGCGCCGCTCGTTTACTCTTCTTTCGAGCCCTCGGTCAGCGCACGCTTTCGCAGCTCTTCGACGACGCTCGAGTCGGCGAGAGTCGTCGTGTCGCCGAGCATACGGCCTTCCGCGATGTCGCGGAGCAGCCGCCGCATGATTTTCCCGCTGCGCGTTTTGGGAAGCTCGGGCGTAAAGGTGAGATATTTCGGACGGGTGAACCGGCCGAGCTTCGTGCCGACGTGATCGCGCAGCTCGTCGGCCAGCTCGCGAGACCCCGGATCGCTGCCTTTGAGCGACACGAATGCGACGATCGCTTGGCCGGTGAGCTCGTCCATTTTTCCGCACACCGCCGCTTCCGCCACCTTGGGATGATCGACCAGTGCGCTTTCGACTTCGGTCGTCGAAATGCGATGACCGCTCACGTTCATGACGTCGTCGACGCGGCCCATGAACCAGAAGTCCCCGTCCTCATCGCGCTTGCAGCCGTCGCCGGCGAAATACAAGTGCGGGAATTTCGACCAGTACGTCTGCTTGTAGCGCTCGGGGTCTCCCCAAATACCGCGCAGCATCGACGGCCACGGCCGCTTGAGCACGCAATACCCCCCGCCGCCCAGCGGCACGCTTTCACCGGCATCGTTCACGATGTCGGCGCAGACGCCCGGAAACGGCTTCGTTGCCGAGCCCGGCTTGAGCGTCGTGATGCCCGGCAGCGGCGAAATCATGATGCAGCCCGTCTCCGTCTGCCACCACGTGTCGACCACCGGGCAGCGGCCGCCGCCGATGTGCTGGTGATACCAGATCCAGGCTTCCGGATTGATCGGCTCGCCGACCGAGCCCAAAATGCGCAGGCTGCGCATGTCGTGCTTTTGCGGGTACTCGGGACCCCACTTCATGAACGTGCGGATCGCCGTCGGCGCCGTGTAGAGGATGGAGACTTTGTAGCGCTCGACGATCGACCACAGACGGTCCTTTTCGGGATAGTCAGGCGTGCCTTCGTAGATGACGCTGGTCGCGGCATTGCAAAGCGGGCCGTAGACGATATACGAATGACCGGTGACCCAACCGATGTCGGCGGCGCACCAGTACACATCCGATTCCTTGTAATCGAAGATGAGCTTGTGCGTCGCCATGACGCCGGTGAGGTATCCGGCGGTCGTGTGCATGATGCCCTTTGGCTTCGCGGTCGTGCCGCTCGTGTACAAGAGATAGAGCAGATCCTCGGCGTTCATGCGCTCGGGCTCGCACGTCGCCGGCCGGCCCTTCACGAGATCTTCCCACCAGTGGTCGCGCCCGGCTTCCATGTGGACGTGCTGGCCCGTCCGCTTCGCGACGATGACGTGCTTGAGCGACGGCAGCCCTTTGGAGATCGCCGCGTCGCAATTCGCTTTGAGCGGAACCTGATTGCCGCGGCGCCACGCACCGTCCGCCGTGACGATCGCAACGCACGCCGAGTCGTTGACGCGATCGACGATCGAATCGGGCGAGAAGCCGCCGAAGATGACGGAGTGCGGCGCTCCGATTCTCGCGCACGCGAGCATCGCAACCGGAAGCTCCGGGATCATTCCCATGTAGATGGCGACGCGATCGCCCTTTTTGATGCCGAGCCCGCGCAGCGCGTTCGCGAATTTGCAGACGTCTTCGAGCAGCTGCCCGTAGGTGATCGTCCGGCGGTCGCCCGGCTCGCCTTCGTAGTAGTAGGCGACGCGGTTTGCCAAACCGGCGCGCACGTGACGGTCCAAGCAGTTGACCGATGCGTTGAGCTCGCCGTCTGCGAACCACTTCGAAAAGGGTTCGTCCCACTCGAGCGTCTTGGTGAAGGGCGTCATCCATTCGAGCTTGCGGGCCCACTGCGCCCACCACGCGACCGGGTCACGGTCGGCTTCCTCGTAAATTCCGCTTTGGGCGTTCGCCGTCTTTGCGAGCTCCGAAGGCGGCGGAAATCGCCGGCTTTCGACGAGCAGGGTGTCGATGGCGTCCTTCGTTTGCATGCGCCACTTTTCGGGGACTTCCGGCGGCTTCCCGCGAACCTTCGGTCATGGTCGTACCGGTGGTTCGAATCGACCCTCGTTTGACGATGTCTGACGGCTTTTACGGGGGGCTGCTCGCCGGTGTCGTGCTCTCCGCATTCTATGTGGTCGTCGGCTTGCTGCTGCACGAGCCGATCGACTCGATCTATCTGTTCGTCGCATCCGCCGTCTTGGGAAAGGCGGCGCTTGCAGGGGGATGGATGCCGGTGGCGCTGGGCATCGGGATGTTCTTCCTGCTCGCAGCGATTGGCGGAATTTTCTATTCCGTGTTGGCGCGTCACTTTGGCGCGCTGGCAAGGACGCCGACATCGTCGCTCGCCGGCCTGATCTACGGCTTCATCGTCTGGCTGATCGTCGTGGACGTCATCATCCCGACGACGGGGATGCAGCAGACAGTCGATCATCCGCTGTGGATCTCCGCGGCCGGGATCGGCATTTTCTACGGCTCCGCGCTGTGCGAATATCTCGCAAGCGTCTCGCGCCTGCGCGTCGCGCGGGCCGAACGAGGCGGCGAAAGCTCTGCCGCTAGCCCGGCTACCTAAGGGCAGCGCGCGTTCTTGACCCTCCGCCGGCCGCGTGATAGCCTAATGTTGGCAGTCATGGCAGCCGACTGCTAAAGGTAAGTGAAGACCACGCCACTCGACAAGCGCAAGGCATTCATCCTCCAGACGGTCGTCTACGAGTACATCAACACGGCGGAGCCCGTCGGCTCGATGACGCTCACGCAAAAGTACAACCTGGGCGTCTCTTCTGCGACCATCCGCAACGAGATGGCCGAGCTGGAAGCGGGCGGCTACTTGGTTCAGCCGCACACGTCCAGCGGTCGCGTGCCCTCGGATGCCGGGTACCGGATGTACGTCGACGAGCTGATGTCGCCGGAGTCGCTGCGTCCCGAAGATCAGCAACGCATTCGCGACGAGTTCCGCGCGGCCAGCCGCGATCTCGACGAGGTGATCGAGCAAACGACGCGGCTCCTGGGCCAGCTCTCGCGCAGCCTCGCGTTCGTGATCGCGCCGGCGCGCTCGACGCAGACCTTCCGGCACATTCAGCTGATTTGGCTTTCGGAGCGCGTCGGGCTCGCGGTCGTCGTCACGTCGCTGGGTACGCCGACGCAGACCGTTTTCGAGCTGGCCGCCGACGTGTCGGCCGACGATCTCACGCGGCTCTCCAACGAGCTGAACAAGATGTTCGGTGGGCGCGCGCTCGAGACGATCACCGACCAGGAGATCGCCGAAGCCGTCCGGTGCCTGGGGCTGAGCGGCGACCTGACGGAAGCCGTACGCAAAGCATTCGGAGAAGCTGCCGACCCGTCCGATCCGCTGATTGCCGCAGCCGGCGCTCAGAATCTCCTGGATCAGCCGGAATTCCACGATCTGCGAAAGCTGCGCTCGATTCTGCGCATCGTCGAGGAGCAAAAGCGCCTCTACGAGCTCGTGGCCGAGTCGATGGCGCAGGAAGGAACGCAGGTCCGCATCGGACACGAGCTTGGAAGCGACGAGATCTCCGAATGCAGCCTCGTCACCGTTCCGTACCATATCGGCGAGGGCGGCGTCGGATTGCTCGCGATTTTGGGGCCGCGCCGCATGCCGTACGGGAGACTCATGGCGCTTGCGTCGAGCACGGCCAATTCTCTCGGCGCGCATCTGCACGACGTCGAACTGCGATAGAACGAAGCCACCGGTATGCCCGTCGATTACTACGAGGTGCTCGGCGTCAATCGTGACGCTTCCGACGCGGATATAAAACGCGCGTACCGTTCGCTGGCGCGCAAGTATCATCCGGACGTCGCCGACGATAAAGCCGCGGCGGAAGCGCATTTCAAGGAGATCAACGAGGCGTATTCGGTCCTGAGCGATCCGCAAAAGCGGCAGCTCTACGACACGTATGGGCACGCGGCGACGAGCGGCGGCGCGCCGCCGCCCGGCAATCCGTTCGCCGGCTTCGGCGCCGAAGGGTTCGGCGATATCTTCGACATGTTCTTCGGCAGAACGCAAACGCAGCCGCGGCGACAAGGTCCGACGCGCGGCGGCGACTTGCGGTACGATCTGCAAATCACGCTGGAAGAAGCGTTCACCGGCACGCAGCGCGAGATCACCTTTAAGCACCTCGCGGCATGCACGGCGTGCAAAGGCACGGGCGCGGCGTCCGGCTCGCCCATCCTCACGTGCGAGCGCTGCGCCGGGACCGGCGTGCAGCGGACCGTGCGTCAGACGCCCCTGGGCCAATTCGTCACGCAGAGCACCTGTGCGCGTTGCGGTGGAAGCGGCCAGACGATTCCCACGCCGTGCCCGACGTGCATGGGACGCGGTCAGATGGAAACGGAGCGCACGCTCACGGTGAAAATCCCGGCCGGCGTCGACGACGGGAGCCGCATTCGGATCTCCGGCAACGGAGAAGCCGGTTTGCGCGGCGGACCCGCGGGAGATCTCTACGTCTTTCTCTCGGTCGCCCGTCACCCGCAATTTCGTCGCGACGGCGCGGATCTGTACGTCGACGTCCCGATCAGCTTTCCGCAGGCGGCCCTCGGTTCGACGATTTCGATTGATTCCTTGGAAGGTCCGGTGGAGCTGCAGATCGCTCCCGGAACGCAGACGGGCTCGCTGTACCGCATGCGCGGCCACGGCATGCCGTCGGTCCGCGGTTCCGCGCGAGGAGATTTGATCGTCACGGTTCACGTCGCCGTGCCGAGCAAGCTCACGAAGCGCCAGCGAGAGCTGCTCGAAGATTTCGCAGCCGAAGGCGGCGACCGCGTCGACGATGCCAAATCGTTTCTCGACCGCGTGAAGGACGCGTTTCGCAGCGACTGAACGCGCCGCGTTTTTTCGTCGAAGGACGCCACGCGACCGGTGACGTCATCGCGCTCGCGAGCGACGACGCGCATAAGATTGTCGATGTCTTGCGCATGCGCGCCGGCGACGGCCTCGTGATCGTCGATTCGGCCGCGCGCGCGTACGCGGCATCGCTCAGGTTTGACGGCGGTCGCGTCGCCGCGAGCCTAGACGAGCTGCTCCCGCCGGCTCGCGAAGGCCGGCTGCAGATCACGCTGGCCCAGGCGGTGCCGAAGGGACAGAAGTTCGATTTTGTCGTCGAGAAAGCCACGGAGCTAGGCATCGTGCGGCTCGTGCCGCTGCACACCGCGCGCAGCATTGGAGGCGTATCGGCGCACAAGCTGGAGCGCTGGCGAAAGCTGGCGCGCAGTGCCGCTCAGCAGTCCGGCCGGCGCACCGTTCCCGAGATCGAGCCGTCCCAAGAGCTCGCGGCGTTCCTTCCGCGGATTCGCAATTTTGACGCGGCGCTCTTCGCGTGGGAGCTTGCGACGCGGCCGCTGCGCGAGACGCTTAGGCAGCTCTCGGCCGCCGAGAACCTGCTTGCGATCGTCGGCCCGGAAGGAGGCTTCTCGCACGCGGAAGCAGAGGCGGCCGTTGAGGCAGGCGCGCAAGCCGTCTCGCTCGGCTCGCGGATTCTCCGCACCGAGACCGCGCCGCTCGTCTTGCTGACGGCGCTGCTCTACGAAAGTGGTGAGTTGTGAACGCCAGGACCGGTGGAACCGTGCTGATCGACGCACTCGTGCGGAACGGTGCAGATCATGCTTTCTTGGTTCCCGGTGAAAGCTATCTGGAAGCGCTCGACGCGTTCTACGACGTGCGCGATTCCTTGCGTCCGATCGTGTGCCGCCAGGAAGGCGGCGCGGCGTACATGGCGGAGGCGTACGGCAAGGTAACGGGCCGCCCGGGAATCTGCTTCGTCACCCGCGGTCCGGGCGCGACGAACGCGTCGATCGCGATTCACACCGCAAAGCAAGATTCCACGCCCATGATCCTCTTCGTCGGACAGGTCGAAACCGGTTTTCGCGATCGCGAAGCGTTCCAAGAGATCTCGATCGACGCGGTGTTCGGCTCGCTCGCCAAGTGGGCGGCGCAAATCGACGACGCGGACCGCGTCCCCGAATACGTGGCGCGCGCGTTTCGCACGGCGACCGGCGGCCGGCCAGGCCCGGTCGTCCTGGGCTTGCCGGAAGACATGCTCGCCGCTCCTACCGGCGTCGACGCCGTTGTCGCCTCGCCGGCTACCGCACCGCACCCGGCTGAGGCGTCGATTCGGGCCTTGCGCGACATGCTCGAGCGCAGCCGCCGCCCGATGGCGATCTTGGGCGGCAGCGGCTGGACGCTGGAAGCGCGCAACGAGCTCGCCGCATTCTTGGAGGCGTGGGAGATTCCAACCGCGTGCGGCTTCCGGCGTCAAGATCGAATCGACAATCGTTCGCGCGTCTACGCCGGCTACGCGGGCGTCGGCATCATGCCGTATCTTGCGAAGCGCATCTCGAACGCGGACCTCATCCTCGCGATCGGAACGCGGCTTTCGGAAGCCGTCACGCAAGGGTACGAATTGCTCAGCGTGCCGCGACCGCGGCAGCGCCTCGTGCACGTGCACGTCGATCAGGACGAATTGGGCAGGGTCTATCAAGCGGATTTGGCGATCAACTCGACGATTGGGGAATTCGCGCGCGCCGTGCGCGACGTGCGCCCCGCGGCGGGCGTGCCGTGGAGCGATTGGCTCGAGGCAGTTCGTTCGGAATACGAGCGTTCGCGCTCGATCGACGACCGCGAGGCGGCTGCCCGCGAGGGCTTCGTCGATCTTGCCGACGTCGTAGCCTACCTGGATCGGACGCTGCCTGACGACGCCGTCATCACGACGGGAGCCGGCAACTTTGCGGGTTGGGTTCATCGCTATTACCGCTATCGCAGCTACCCGACGGCGCTGGGTGCCGTCAACGGCTCCATGGGATACGGATTGCCGTCGGCGATTGCGGCGAAGCTCGTGCATCCGCAGCGCATCGTCGTCGCGTTCTGCGGCGACGGCGACTTTCTGATGACGGGTCAGGAGCTCGCGACCGCCATGCAGCACCGCGTCCCGATCGTCGTCCTCGTCGCCAACAATGGGATGTATGGAACGATCCGCATGCATCAAGAGCGCGACCATCCCGAGCGCGTCGTTGGGACCGATTTGCAAAATCCCGATTTTGCGCGTCTGGGAGAAGCGTTCGGCGCCCATAGCGAGCGCGTCGCTCGCTCCGAGGACTTTCCCGCCGCGTTTGCGCGTGCGCTGGCTGCCGGCCGTCCGGCCCTTCTCGAGCTTGCCGTCGACCCCGAATTGCTCAGTACCCGTGCGACGGTGTCGTCGCTGCGCGAACGTGCCGCTGCTCGACGGCCGCTGGGGGTATCTGCGTGAGCGGCGGCCAACCTCACCCCCCTTTGACAAGGAGCACGTAAACTGGCTCGACGGCTTGAAACGCTCGATCCCGGAGTCGCGGTGTTTTGCGGAGACCAGCGTGTCGGCTCCGTTGCGGGCGTCTACGCGGAAGGCAGCTCGGACGTCGCGGAATATCTGGTCGTCCGTTGGGATTCGCGCCAGGGCACACCGGTTTTGATCGCGACAAAAGACGTTCAAACGATCGAAGAGCGCGGGGTCACCCTGATGAGCGACGACATCGGCGCCTATATCACGGCGCCGCGTTTTGAGGATAAGCTCTATCCGACGTTTCGACGCTTGCGGTAGCGTTGCGATTTTCCATCGTCGTCCCCACCTATAACGAAGCCGGCGGCATCGAGCGATTGGTCGAAGCGCTCAACGCGGTCTTCACGGCAAACGGCTTGGACGGCGAGATCGTCGTCGTCGACGACAACTCGCCGGACGGAACCGGCGCAATCGTGGATCGTCTCGCTGCACGGTATCCCGTGCGCTGCCTGCACCGTCCCGGCAAGCTCGGGCTCTCCTCCGGCGTCATCGAAGGCTGGAGATTCGCACGGGCCGATTCCGAGGCACTCGGTGCGATGGATGCGGACTTCAGTCACGATCCGAGCGTTATCACGCAGATGGTGCGAGCCCTCGAAAACGGATACGATCTGGCCATCGGAAGCCGCTACGTCCCCGGCGGCGGGATCAGCAACTGGCCGCTTCGCCGCAAGATCACCTCGCTGGTTGCAATCGCCCTGGCGAAGCCCCTTACGCGGGTACGCGACATCACCAGCGGGTTTTTTCTGGTAAAGCGAGCGGCGCTCGAGGGAATCGAGCTGGATCCGATCGGGTTCAAGATCGGGCTGGAGGTTATCGCCAAGGCCCACTACCGCAAGGCCATCGAAGTACCGTACGTGTTCACCGATCGCGTCGCCGGCAGCTCCAAGCTAAATCAAGGCGAAATCGTAAACTATCTTCGCCAGCTCGGCCGCATTTATCGCACCAAGCTGTTCGGCGGCCGCTGATGCCGATGCCGGATTGGCTGCGCGTTCGCAGGGCGCAGGAAGCGCAAGACGCAGCCCAGTGGACGAAGTGTCCCGCGTGTGGCGAGCTGCTCTACAAGCCCGATCTCAAAGCGAGTCACGAGATCTGCGTCAAGTGCGGCCATTATTTTCGCATGCACGCCGCCGACCGCATCGCGATGCTGGTTGACGGGGATTTTCTGGAGGTCGGCGGCGAGATCGAGCCCGGCGATCCGCTCGGATGGGTCGATCGCCGTCCGTATCCCGAGAAGCTCGCGGGCGATCGGCAGAAGAGCGGCTTGTCGGAGGCAATCGTCACCGGTTTCGGATCGATGGGCGGTTTCGCCGTCGGTCTCGGTGTGATGGATTTTCACTTCCGGGGCGGAACGATGGGGACCGTCGTCGGCGACCGCGTCGCTCTTCTCTTCGAACGTGCGCGCGAGCGGCGTCTTCCGGTCGTGATCTTCACGGCAAGCGGCGGCGCACGAATGGAAGAAGGCGTTCTCGCCCTCATGCAGCTCGCCAAAACGACGAATGCCGTCGAGCGCTTTCGGCGCGAGGGGCTGTACTATGTTGCCGTGCTCACGGACCCCACGACGGGCGGGGTGTCCGCGAGCTACGCATTCCAAGCCGATGTCGTTGTCGCCGAGGCCCATGCGGCGATCGGCTTCGCCGGCCGGCGCGTGATCGAGCAGACGATCCGTCAGAAACTGCCCGAGAATTTCCAACGAGCGGAGTTTCTGCTCGAGCACGGTGCAATCGATATGGTCGTCGCACGCGCGCAACTCAAGGACACGCTGGTTCGGTTGCTGGATTACGGCGTGGGCGCGGCGAAGGCGGCGTCCAGCCGCAACGGAGCGGCGAGATGAATCCCATCGTCGAGCGTGAGAAAGGCTTGCTCCAGCTGGAGCAGCGGATTGCGGATCTCAAGGCCAGCGTCGGCGCGCAGAACGTCGACCTCTCGGCTCAAATCGCCGCGCTCGAAGATGAGTATGCGAAAATCCAGCGCGAGATTTTCGGCAAGCTGTCGCCTTGGGAGCGCGTGAGCATGGCGCGCCATCCCAAGCGTCCGACGACCGCGCAATATATCGAGAAACTGGACCAATTCGACGAGCTGCACGGCGACCGGCAATTCGGCGACGATCCTTCGGTGATCGGGGGGTTTGCCAAATTGCAGGGCCGCCGCGTCCTGGTCGTGGGCCAGCAGCGGGGGCGCGATACCAAAGAAAATCTGCGCGTCAACTTTGGGATGGTGCGGCCGGAAGGTTACCGCAAGGTGCGCCGGCTCTTCGAGCTTGCCTCGCGCCTGCGGCTGCCGATCGTCACCTTCATCGACACGAAGGGGGCCGATCCAGGCATCGGCTCGGAAGAGCGAGCGCAATCGGAAGCGATCGCGTCGTGCTTGTACGCGCTCGCGGAATCGATGGTGCCTTCGGTTTCGGTCGTCATCGGCGAGGGTGGCAGCGGCGGGGCGCTGGCACTCGGCATGACCGATCGCATCCTGATGCTCGAGCACAGCATCTACTCGGTCGCCGGCCCCGAAGCCGCGGCCGCGATTCTCTTTGCCGACGCGGGGAAGGCAACGCAAGCCGCGGCGAGCTTGCGCTTGTGCAGCGAGGATCTCTCCGAGTTCGAGGTCGCGGATGAGGTAATTCCCGAGCCGCTGGGCGGAGCGCATCGCGATCGCGAGGTCACGATCGAGCGCGTTCTCGCGGCCGTCGATCGCCATCTTTCGGAGCTGTCCAGGAGCACGCCCGATGCGTTGCGGGAAGCGCGCTATCGCAAGTATCGGCGCATTGGTGCCTGGGCCGCGTCGGAGCAAGCGCAGGCACAAGGAGTCGTGCGATGACGCTGCGAGCGGTTCTGCGCGCAATCTGGCGCGCGCTCGTCGCGGCGGCGCTTTTCGGTTCAATGTCGATGATCGTCATTCAGTATGCGAGGATGGCGCATCGCAATCTGGTGCTCGCGCACGCGCTCGCGGCCACGCAAGCCGATATCGCGCGCTTGCAAGCGTCGCGCGAGCAGCGGATGGCGACGGTCAAACGCCTCGAAGACCCGCGCGGCGCCATTCCCGAGATCCACGACCGCCTGCATCTGACGCTGCCGAACGAAGCGATCATCTATCTCAAGCAGCTGCCGCAGCATCACCGATGAGCAGGTCTGCCGGCCAGGTCATCAACGTCCACGCGTTCGGCGCGACGGTCCGTCTGGAGGACGGCACGCTGGCGTCCGTTCCGCGCCATGAGGTGGAATCGCATCGTCAACGCTTCGAGGTGTCGCTCGCTCGGCGGACGCGTTTGCCGCTCGACGTGCGCTCCGGCGCTCGCGGAAAAGTCGCAGTTCTCGCGCCCGGGGCCATCGAGCAGCTGCCGGCCGCGGACGCGGCCGACCCCGTCTCGTTGACGGACGAAGCATTCGAGGAGCGCTTGGCGGCCTATCTGCGCGCGACGGAGGATTGGGCTCCGCCGGACAAGCCTCAGCCTTTCGAGCGGCATCTCTTGCGGAAAAAGCGCCGAAGCGCGCAGTTTAAGTAAGCGCAGGCGCCGAACGGCGCCGCGTGAGCACCCTGACGGATGCCCCCGGCCGGAGCGCGGCCCAGCCCGTGCGCGTTCCGGGCTCGTTCGTCCGCATCGAAGCGAACTATGCGTCGCTGCGGGCGGCCGAGCAGCGCGTCGCCGACTTCATCCTCAAGCATGCTGAGGAGCTGATCTATTTGACGGTGACGGAGCTGGCGGAGCGCACGCAGACCAGCGAGTCGACCGTCGTCCGGTTGTGCCAGAAGATCGGCTACAAAGGCTATCAAGAGTTCAAAATCGTGCTGGCGCGCGACCTGGTCGAGCCGACCAGCACGATCTACGAGCGCATCGAGCCGAACGACGACCTGGCCGCCATCAAGCACAAGGTCTTCGCGGCCAACGCTCAGGCGCTTCAGGACACGCTCGAGGTTTTGGCGGATGACGAGCTGCAGCGCGCGATCGATGCCGTTCGTAAGGCTTCGCGCGTGGAGATCTATGGGGTGGGCGGCTCCGCGCCGATCGCGCTCGATGCATACCACAAGTGTCTGAAGCTCGGAATCCCCGCGATCGCACATTCCGATTCGGATTTGATGGCGATGTCCTCATCGGTGCTCGGCCCCGGAATGGTGGCGCTCGGCATCAGCCACACCGGCGCGAGTCGCGACGTTTGCGAGGCGCTCGAGAACGCCAAGAGCGCCGGCGCGACGACGATCTGCGTAACGCATCGTGCGAGCTCGCCGATCACGCGCGTTTCCGATATCAAGCTGTTCACGGCGGCGAAAGAAACCGCGTTTCGCAGCGATGCCATGTCCAGCCGGATTGCGCAGCTCTCCATCATCGATGCGATCTATGTCGGCGTCGCTCTCCAGGATTACGAACGTTCGACGCAAACGATTTCGCGCACACGAGAAGCAACCGCAAAGAAGAGGTATTAGAGGATGGAATCGAACGGCCGCAAACCGACGATCGGCTTCATTGGCCTGGGCATCATGGGCAAGCCGATGGCTCGAAATCTGATCAAGGCGGGCTACAAGCTCGTGGTGCACAATCGCAGCCGCGGCCCGGTCGATGAGCTCGTGAAGGAAGGCGCGAAAGCGGCCGGTTCGCCCAAAGACGTCGCGTCACAAAGCGATGTCGTCATCACGATCCTTCCGGATTCGCCCGACGTCGAGAGCGTCGTGCTTGGCGGCGACGGCATCGCGAGCGGCATCAAATCCGGCGCGACGTACATCGATATGAGCACGATCAAGCCAGCAGTCGCGCGCCGCGTCGCCGAGGCCGTGCAAAAGAAGGGGGCCAAGGCGCTGGACGCGCCGGTGAGCGGCGGCGAGAAGGGCGCGATCGAAGGAACGCTCTCGATCATGGTCGGCGGCGCGCAAGCCGACTTCGACGCGGTCCTTCCGATCTTGCAGGCGATGGGCAAGAACATCGTGCTCGTCGGGCCCACCGGCGCCGGACAGATCGCGAAGGCCGCCAATCAGCTCGTCGTCGGCGTGACGATCGAAGCTGTCGCCGAGGCGCTCGCGCTGGCGGAAGCCGCCGGCGTCGATCCGGCCAAGGTGCGCAGCGTTCTGCTGGGCGGATTCGCGCAGAGCCGCATCTTGGATCTCCACGGTCAACGCATGCTGGACGGTAATTTTCAGCCCGGCTTCAAGGCCCGTTTGCATCAGAAGGACATGCGCATCGTCACCGACACCGCGAAGGAAAGCAACGTCGACGCACCGGCGGCGCAGCTCGCGCTCGAGCGATTCAACAGGCTCGTCGAGTCGGGCGGCGGCGAAAAGGATCACAGTGCGCTGCGCACGCTCATCGGGGCAAAAGCGCCGGCCGCGCGCTAGCGGTCCCGGCTACACTCGAGCGGGCCGCGGTGGCCGCGCGCGCTCGTACTGTTTCGGCCAGGGAATCTCGATGTCGAGCGCCGCAGCGGCGTGCATCGGGAAATACGGATCCCGCAAAAACTCGCGAGCCATCACGATCAAATCTGCTCGTCCGTCCTCCAGGATTTGCTCGCACTGTTCGGCTGTCGTGATCAAGCCCACGGCGGCCGTCGCAACGCCGGCAGCGTTGCGGATGCGCTCGGCGAAGGGAACTTGATAAAGCGGCTCCATCGGGATCTGTGCATCGGCAACGTTGCCGCCCGAAGAGCAGTCGATGACGTCGACGCCCGCATCGTGCAAACGTCTCGCCAGCGCCACGGATTGCTCGACGTCCCAGCCGCCTTCGACCCAATCCGTCGACGAGATTCGGGCAAATAGCGGGAGACGTTCCGGCCAAACGCCGCGCGCCGCTTCGGCGACCTCGAGCGCGAGCCGGATGCGATTCTCGAGCGATCCGCCGTAGCGATCGGTGCGCGTGTTGCTCAGCGGCGAGTAGAATTGATGCGCGAGATAGCCGTGCGCGAAATGCAGCTCGATGAGCTGAAATCCGGCGCCGAGCGCGCGGCGGACCGCATCGGCAAACGCGCTCACGATCGTGGCGATTTCCCGCTCATCGAGCTGCGCCGGTACCGGATAGTTCGATGCGAACGGTGCGGTCGTGGGTCCGACCGGAATCCAACCGCCGGCTTCCGGCGCAACCGCGCCGGGCGGCGGCTCCCAAGGGCGGCGCGTCGAACCTTTTCGCCCCGCGTGCGCCAGCTGTATCGCCGGCACGGCGCCTTGCGCTTTTATGAAGCGCGCGATCCGAGCGAGCATCTCGACGTGATCGTCTTTCCAGATGCCGAGATCTTGCGGCGAGATGCGGCCGCGCGGCTCGACCGCCGCGGCTTCGGTGAACACGAGTCCCGCACCGCCGACGGCCCGGCTACCGAGATGGACCAAATGCCAGTCGGACGCGAAGCCGTCTTCGGAAGAATATTGGCACATCGGCGACACCGCGATGCGATTGCGCAGCGTCACGTCGCGAATCGTAAAAGGCTCGAACAGCATTACGCCAATCGCACGTACTCGTAAGCGATGGGCTTGTCCTTGATGCCTTTGTCGGGTGGGGCGATCCAGGCCGCCATTTTGCCGGGCTCGTAGACCGGCCGCATGAGGCTGCGCACGTACGCGCGATCGCTTTGGGTCGGCAGCCACAGATCGCGATGTGCCTCGAACGTCGCCCGGTCGACGAGCCTGCCGTCCGGCGCGGTCGGAATGCCGGCCCACACGCCGACGGTGCGATTGAACCGCGCGCTCGGGAGGCGCAAACGGACGCCCAGCCCGGCGCGCTCGATCCACTTGTTCCAGCGGCTGAGGCCGCGCTCGCAATCGGCGAGGTACTCGTTGCGCACGACCTCGTTGACCGCGTTGCGATACGGCACCGACTCGGTTCGCACGGCGCCGTCGGCGAAGACCTCGAGCTCGTACGTCGTGTCGCGCTCGCAGTGGTCTTTGAACTTTGCCTCGTCCGGACGGCCCTTGAGCCCCGTCGCGAAATAGGCGGCTGCGTTCGATGAGATCTCTGCTCCGAAGAGATCGAGAGAAGAAGAACACCAGAAGTTGAGGTAACGCTGAACGAGCGGGAGGTCGAGCGCGCCCGCTTCGCGGATCCGCTCGACGTCGTCCGTGCCGAGCTCGTTCATGACTTCGAGCGTGCGCCGCACCACGCGCTGGATGCCCGTGTCGCCGACGAACATGTGGTGTGCTTCTTCGGTCAGCATGAAACGGCACGTTCGCGCCAGCGGATCGAACGACGATTCGGCGAGCGACTTGAGCTGAAACTTCCCGTCACGGTCTGTAAAGAACGTGAACATGAACAGCGAGAGCCAGTCCTCGATCGGCTCGTTGAACGTGGTGAGGATCCGAGGATTGTCACGTGAGCCGGAACGCCGCATCAGGAGCGCTTCGGCCTCCTCGCGTCCGTCACGGCCGAAATACGCGTGCAGCAGATACACCATCGCCCACAGGTGCCGGCCTTCCTCGACGTTGATTTGAAAGAGGTTGCGCAGATCGTACAGCGAGGGCGCGGTATGCCCGAGAATGCGCTGCTGCTCGACCGACGCCGGCTCCGTATCTCCCTGCGTGACGATCAGACGGCGCAGCGTGCTGCGGTGCTCGCCGGGTACGTGTTGCCAAACCGGCTTGCCGAGCTCGTCGCCGAAACCGATTCTGCGATCCGGCTCCGGTTCCGCGAGGAAGATGCCCCAGCGGTAGTCGGGCATGCGAACGTAGTCGTAGTTGGCCCAGCCTTTTGCATCGACGCCGATTGCCGTGCGCAGGTACACGTCGGCGGCTTGGAAATCCGAGGGTCCCGTCGTTTGCCACCACGAGATAAACTGGGGCTGCCATTGCTCGAGCGCGCGCTGAAGCGTGCGATTTGCCGCGAGATCGACGTTGTTGGGGATGCGATCGTTGTAATCGATCATGCTCTTTCCCGATCGAACTGCGGCTTCGATCCGGTTCCGAAAACTCGCAGCGCGCCGTTTTCGCCCGTGGCGTTGGGCCTGATGAACACCCAGTTTTGCCACGCCGAAAGCCGCCCGAAGATGCGCGTCCAGAGCGTTTCCGGTCCCGGGAAGCGTAAACTCGCTTCGAGGCCCGTCAGAGCGTCGGGCGAGAGCCCGGCGCGCTCCTCCAGCGCGAGCCGAATCTCTTCATCCCAATCCAGCTCGTCGGGCGCGAACGTTACGAGACCCAAACCGGCGGCCTCCAAAGCCGACAGCGGCCTTCCGGCCTCCGAACGCAGCGCATTCAGAACGGAAGCGTCATCGCCGAATCGCGTCGCGAGCCGGCTTCGTCCGTTCACCGTGGGAAAATAGCCGAAGTTCGTCTCATCGAGCGTCAAGACGGCGCCGTCGTCCGCGGCAAGCATGTACGAGCGGTCCGCTGCGAGCGCGAGCTCGAGCAAGATGCCCGCAAAGCACGAACCGGGTTCGATCAGCGCGTAGACGCTCCGCGAGATCACTTCGAGCCGTGCCAGCGTGCGCCGCAGCAGTCCGATCGTCTCGCGCACGAGCCAGTGTGCGCGATGCGCGACGAGCAATTTCCCGATGCGCAGAACCGCCTGCGCATCGCCTTCCGTCTTGACCGCGAGGATCCCAAGCGTCAATTCGTTGTGACGCAGCCAGAGCAGCGCATCGTCCAGCTCGCGCGCCATGGCGATCGGCCACCACGCATCGCCGAGCCTCTCGGCTGCGGCGATTTCCAGGGGTGATTCTCCCTGGGGAGCGCGCACCGTGATGGTTGCGACACGGGTGCTGCGGTCCATCTCCACGCGCACGTGACGATAGCCGAGCGAGCCGGTGCTGACGGTTCGCTCGAGCCGATGCAGCGTGATTCCGCTCGCCGGCGCCTCGCGCTGCGAGGCCGCGACCGCCTTCGCGATCCGTTCGCGGACGAGGTTTTCGAACTCCGAGGGCGGCGCGACGGCGTCGACCAAGCCCCACTCCTTCGCGCGCTGCGCGCGCAGGCCGTCGGCGTTGGTGCAAAAGACGTCCGCACGGTCGCGCCGCACGTTGCGTTTGTCGACGAGGCGGGTGAGCCCGCCGGTTCCCGGCAAGACACCGAGCAGCGGCACCTCAGGGAGACTGACCGTCGTCGAGCGGTCGTCGACCATCAGGATCTCGTCGCACGCGAGCGCCAGCTCGTAACCGCCGCCTGCGCACGTGCCGTTCACAGCGGCGATGAAATGCAATCCGTCGCCGCTGGAGTCTTCGATTCCGTTGCGCGTCTCGTTGGTGAACTTGCAGAAGTTGACTTTTGACGCGTGCGACGCTTGCCCCAGCATATAGATGTTCGCACCGGAACAGAACACGCGCTCGACGGCGCTGGTGATGACCACGCATGCAACCTGGGGATGTTCGAAGCGGATGCGATTGAGCGCATCGTGCAATTCGATGTCCACCCCGAGGTCGTACGAATTGAGCTTCATCTTATACCCGGGGCGCAAGCCGGCGTCTTCGTCGACCGCGAGCGAAAGCGTCGCAACCCTGTCAGCGACGGCGAGGCGCCAATGGCGATAATCTTCGGGCGCGGTGCGGAATTCGACCGGCGCCGTCTCGGCGGCTCGAGAAGACAGAACGCTAGACATACAAGTGTCCTGCATTATAATGCTTTCGTGCAGACGTTGGAAGGTCGACCCTGCTACAATGCCGCCGCCGACTTGCTGGAGCGCAATCTCGGTGATGCCGCGCAGCGCACGGCATTCATCGACGACTACGGCTCGTACACGTACGCGCAAGTCTCCGATCGCGTGGCTCGTTTTGCCGGCGCCCTGGCCGAGCTCGGCGTCGCCGCGGAGCAGCGCATCCTGCTCGTGCTGCTCGATACGATCGACTTTCCGACCGCTTTCCTCGGCGCGATCAAGTTCGGCGCCGTCCCCGTCGCCGCGAATACCCTCTTGAGCGGGTCCGATCTGGCGTATATGCTGGCGGATTGCCGCGCTCGCCTCGTGATCGCGTCGGCCGAATTGCTGAGCGCGGTCCGTGACGCAATCGCTGCCTGCGGCTGGAAGGGGAAGCTCGTCGTCTCCGATCCCGCGCAAATTCTCGACGGCAACGGCGAGGATACCGTGCGCGCGCTGCTTTCGGCGCCGGCGCAAACCGCCGCCGCGAGCACACATCCTGACGAGGCGTGCTTTTGGCTCTACTCGTCCGGCTCGACGGGAAAGCCCAAAGGCACGATCCACGCGCAGACGAGCATGGTGCAGACCGCGGATCTGTTCGCACGAGGGGTTCTCGGAATGACGGCCGGCGATACGGTGTATTCGTCGGCAAAGCTGTTCTTCGCTTACGGATTAGGCAACGCGTTGAGCTTTCCGATGAGCGTCGGCGCGACGGCCGTGCTTCGGTCCGGTCGCGTAACGCCGGATCTCGTCTTCCAAACGCTTCGTGAAACCGGCGCTACGATTTTCTGCGGCGTTCCGACGCTCTTTGCGGCGATGCTCGCGCATCCGGATCTGCCGGGCCGCGGCGCCCATCGCTTGCGCGTCTGCACGTCGGCGGGTGAAGCGCTGCCCGCGCATCTCGGCGAGACGTGGTCTGCGCGCACCGGCGTCGATATCGTCGACGGCATCGGATCGACGGAGATGCTGCACATTTTCGTCTCGAATCGTCCCGGCGCGGTGCGCTATGGAACGACGGGAAAACCGGTCGGCGGATATCGCATCCGGCTCGTCGGCGAGGACGGCAATCCCGTGCCTCGCGGGGAGATCGGAGACCTCTACGTCGCAGGCACGACCTCCGCGCTCGGTTACTGGAACAACCGAGAGCGCTCGCGCGCAACGTTCATCGGCGAATGGACCAAGACCGGCGACAAGTTCTACGAGAACGGCGACGGTGATCTCGTGCATTGCGGGCGCAGCGACGACATGCTGAAGGTGAGCGGCATGTGGGTGTCGCCCGGCGAGGTCGAAGCGGCGCTCATCACGCATGACTGCGTTCTGGAGGCGGCTGTCATCGGCGTGGAAGACGAAACGGGGCTCGTCAAACCCAAGGCCTTCGTCGTGCTCAAACCCAACGTGACGTCGCGCGACGGTCTCAGCGAGGTCCTGCAGGAGCACGTGAAATCGCGTCTCGCGCATTACAAGTATCCACGGTGGATTGAATTCGTCGGCGATTTGCCCAAGACGGCAACCGGAAAGATTCGCCGCGTCGAGCTGCGCGAGATGGAACGTGCTCGTTGACGTCCAGGGTCTCCGGCTCGAAGTCGCAACATGGGAGGGCCCGGCCGGGCGGTCGCCGATCGTGCTGCTCCACGAAGGATTGGGATCGGTCAGCGCTTGGGGGGATTTCCCCGGCGCGCTCGGGTCGGCCACCGGCCGCAGCGTCATCGCGTACTCGCGCGCAGGCTACGGCCAATCGAGCCTCGTTTCCGCGCCGTTCGAGACCGACTACATGCATCGTGAGGCCGAATCGCTGCTTCCGGCATTACTCGACCGGCTCGAAATTCCGCGCGCAATTTTTTTCGGGCACAGCGACGGCGCATCGATCGCGCTGATTTTCGCCGCGCGCTTTCCGCAACGAACCGATGCGTCGATCCTGGAGGCGCCGCACGTTTTCGTCGAGCCGCTGACGGTGGAGAGCATCGCCCAGATTGCGACCCGCTATCCCCACGACGAGCGCCTGCGGCGAGGGCTTTCGCGCCACCACGCTGATTCAGATCTCGCGTTCAGGCGATGGAGCGAAATTTGGCTCAGCGCGCCGTTTCGAGAGTGGAATATAACGGCATTGCTGCCGGAGGTTCACGTTCCAGTGCTGGTTCTGCAAGGGAACGACGACGAGTACGGAACGCGCAGGCAAGTTCAAGCGATCGCGGATGCGGTGCCGCATGCGGAAATCGCGATGCTCGACGGTTGCCGGCATGCTCCGCACCGAGACGCGCGAGCGGAGGTGCTTGCGCGGACGGAAACCTTCCTCGCGCGCGTCGCCGCCAGGACGCCTGCTCCATAGGGCGAAGGAACATCGTCCATGAGATACCGCTCGTGGCTCGCGGCGCTCTTCGCGCTCGCGTTCGGGCTTTCACTCGGAGCGGCCGCACGCGCCGACGTTCCGGCCGGCGCCGTGATCGACGCGACGCTCCAGCAAACGCTCGATACGAAGACGAGCAAGGTCGGCGACCCGGTGTTGATGACGATCGCCTCGATAACGCCGGAATCGGCATTCGATCCGAGTTTGAAGGGAGCGACGATCCGCGGGCACGTCTCGCAAGTCGTCGGTGCGACGCCGACCAAAAAGGCGTACATCGGGATCGCGTTCGATACGCTGACGCTCGCCGACGGCCGTACCTATCCGTTCCCGGCTGCGATTACGGCGCTCAAAAAGAAGAAAAGCGTCAACATTCCGCAGGCAGCGGGCGAAGTGCTCGCGGGGATGATCGTCGGAAACATCCTCGGCAAGAGCGTCGGCAGCGGTGCCGGTGGTGCCGTGGGTGCGGCCGGCGGCGCGGTTTATGCCGCGTCGATGGCAACGAACTTCAAGATTCCCCAAAACTCGACCGTGCAAATGAAGACGACGAACGCGATCGTGCTCGGCGCGCCGCACCCGCAGTCGACGTAGTCCGTAGCCGCACTCTCGCGAAAAGGGCTGCCCGTTACCGCCTAGGCATTTTTAGATCTTTATACTGAACGGATCTCCCGCAACGGGCTCGGTTTCGAGCCAAACCGACTTCGTTTGCGTGTAATCACGGATCGCTTCGATCCCGTTCTCGCGGCCGATCCCGCTGCTCTTATAGCCGCCGAACGGCATCTGGTAGGACATCGCGCGGTACGTGTTCACCCACACCGTTCCCGCCTTGATCCCGCGCGCCATGCGAATTGCCCGGCCGACGTCGCGGGTCCACACGCCCGAGCCCAGGCCGTACGTCGTATCGTTGGCAATCCGAAGCGCCTCCTCTTCATCCGCAAAGGGAATGATGGACAGCAGCGGGCCGAACACTTCCTCGCGCGCGATGCGCATGTCGTTGCGAACGTCGGAGAAGATCGTCGGCTCGAAGTAGAAGCCGCGGCCGAAGGCCGCGCCTTCAGGACGCCGCCCTCCCGTCACCAGGCGCGCGCCGTCGTTCTTCGCAACCTCCACGTACTGCTGAACTTTGGCATACTGCGGTTCGTTGGCGATGGGACCCATCTCGGTATCGGGCAGCATGGGGTCGCCGATCTTGATCGTCTTGGCTCGCGCCAGCAAGCGCTGCTGAACCTCGTCGTAGATCTCGCGCTGAACGAGCGCGCGCGAGCCGGCGATGCAGGTTTGACCGGCTGCCGCGAAGATGCCCGAAAGCAGGCCGGCGACCGCGGCATCGAGCTGTGCGTCCGCAAAGACGATATGCGGCGATTTTCCGCCAAGCTCGAGCCCGACGGTCGCAAAATGCCCGACCGCGGCCTGCGCCACGCGTGCCCCGGTGGCGGCGCTGCCGGTGAAGGCGACGCGAGCGACACCCGGATGCCTCGAAAGCGCGTCGCCGGACTTCGCGCCGCTGCCGGTCACGACGTTGAAGACGCCCTTCGGAAAGCCGGCCGCCTCGATGCATTTCGCAAACTCGAGAGAGGACACCGATGCGTATTCGCTGGGTTTGAGCACGACCGCATTGCCCGCCGCAAGCGCCGGAGCAAGCGTGAACGCGAGAATGAGAAGCGGTGAGTTCCAGGGCGTGATGAAGCCGACGACGCCGAGCGGCTCGCGCAGCGTGAAATTGAAAAGCGTCGCGCGTTCCATCGGAATCGTTTCGCCTTCGATCTTGTCGGCCAGACCGGCATAGTAACGGTACCAGCCGGGAATCGCGCGAAGCTGCGCCCCCATCTCGCGCAGCAGCTTGCCGTTGTCGCGCACTTCGATCTCGGCGAGCTCCGCGGCGCGGCTTTCGACGGCATCGGCCAACCGGTGCAGCAAGCGCGCGCGCGTGCCCGGGCTCGTTTTCCCCCAGTCGCCCTCGAAGGCGCGGCGCGCGGCGGCAACGGCGGTCTCGACGTCCTCCGCGCTCGCATCGACGATCGTCGCCCACTGCTCGCCGGTCGCGGGATTGATGACCGGTAGGGTCGCTTCATCGCCGCGCAAACGGTATTCGCCGTCGATGTAGAGACCGTAATTCTTCGTTCCGGTGCCTTGACGAACTTCGACTGCCATCGCGTGCTCCTCTCTGCAGGGCGCCGACCCTTCGAAACGCGCCGCAGGATTCCCCCGTGCTGCGACCTATGACGGCGGCATGAGTGAATGGTATCTCGAGTGCTCGCACGATCGGGAGCACCGTCTCTCGGCAGACGAGCTTCACGGAACGTGTCCGCACGATGACGCGCCGCTGCTCGTGCGCTACCGTGACGTGCACCTGGAGCGCTCCGCGCTCGCGGGCTGGTCGATGTGGCGGTATCGCGCCGCCTTACCGGTTGCGCCGAGCGAAGAGCCGGTCACCTTGGGCGAGGGGACGACGCCGCTGCTGCGCGCGCGCACGCTGGCGTCCGAGCTGCGGCTCGACGCGCCGGTCTACGTCAAGGACGAGTCGCAAAATCCGACCGGCTCGTTCAAAGCCCGCGGCATGTCGGTTGCCGTCACGGTTGCGAAGCGCCTGGGCGCGTCGTCGCTCGTCGCACCCAGCGCGGGCAACGCGGGCAGCGCGCTCGCGGCATACGGAGCGAAGGCCGGGTTGCCGGTGCACGTGTTCTTGCCGGCCGATACGCCGCAGATCTTGATCGAACAGACCGAACGCTTCGGCGCGCGAGTCACAAAAGTCGAGGGGCTCATCACGGATGCGGGAAAGCTCGCCGCGGCGCATGCGCGGGAAAACGGCGCGTTCAACGTCGCGACGCTGCGCGAGCCTTATCGGGTCGAAGGGAAGAAAACGATGGCGTACGAGCTCGTCGAAGAGCTGGGCTGCGTTCCGTCCGCCATACTCTATCCTACCGGAGGAGGAACGGGCGTCGTCGGAATGTGGAAAGCGTTCGACGAGATGGAACGGCTCGGCTGGATCGGAAAGGAGCGTCCAAGGATTTTCAGCGTGCAATCGCAAGCATGCCCGACGATCGTCAACGCGTTTGAGTCGGGTGCCGAGAGCGCGGCTCCGCCGCCGTTTTGCACGACGAACGTTTGGGGGCTGCGCGTGCCGGCGCTGATCGGCGATCGCCTGGTGCTTCGCGCGCTGCGTGAGTCGGGCGGCGGGGCCGTCGCGGTGCCCGAGGCGCACATGCGCGCCGACATGCAGCAGCTGCACGCACGTGAAGGCATCGATGCCACCGAGGAGGGCGGCGCGACGCTGTCGGCGCTGCGCTCGCTGGTCGAACGCGGCGTTCGTTTCGATGGCCCGGTCGTGCTCTTCAATACCGGCTCCGCGCTGAAGTACGGGACGAGGTCTTGACGTGCGCTCCATGCTCTTCGCACCGGGTAATCATCAGCGCCGCTTGGAGAAGACGCGCGAAGTGCCGTGTGACGCCGTCATCGCCGATCTCGAAGACGCCGTTGCTGAATCAGAGAAAACCGCTGCGCGCACCTCCGTCGTCCGCTGGTTGCAGCAGCCGCGCGGTGACCGATTCGCCTTCGTGCGGATCAACGCGCTTTCGACACCGTGGGCCTTCGACGATCTCGCCGCCGTCGTCGTCCGCGGGCTGAACGGCATCGTTCTGCCGAAAGTCGAAGCGGCGCGCGATTTGCACATCGCCGACTACCTGATCTCGGCGCACGAGCGCGCGCGCGATCTCGCGCCGAGCTGCATCGAAATCATGCCGATCGTCGAAACGGCAAAAGGAGTCGAGCATCTTCGCAAGATCGCCGCAGCCTCACCGCGGGTTCGGCGCATCGCGTTCGGCAGCGGCGATTATACCAATGACACCGGAACCGCATGGACGCTCGACAATCCGCTCACGCTGCACGTCCGCGCCGAGCTGGCCAACGTCAGCCGCGCCGCCGGCATCGAGCCGCCGATCGACACGGTTTGGCCGCACCTCGATGACGAGAAAGGGCTCGCGGCGGAGGCGCGTACGGCGCGCGCCATGGGTTTTGGCGGCAAGATGACGATTCATCCCAAGCAGCTCGAGATCGTCAACCGCACGTTCACGCCGACCTCCGAGGAAATCGCGTTTGCGAGGAAGGTTTGCGAGGCGTTCGAGGCGGCGGAAGCCGGCGGATCGTCGGCGATCGTCGTCGACGGGGCGTTCGTCGATTATCCGGTCGTGCACCGTGCCCGGGCGCTGCTGCGTGACGCGGCTAAAGCTTCATCGTAGGGGAGCCGATTGGGGAAGTAAGGTGCCGATCAGTCCCGTCGTAGCCGTTCTTCCGCTTCCGGCGCCCGCTGCGCAGCTGGAGATGCCGGCGAGCAATGCGTCGATGGCAAGCGCGCTCGCGCAGGCCGTGCAGCAAGCCGAGACCAGCGGCGTCGTGACAAGCGCCGCCGCAGGCACGAGCGGACTCGACGCGATCGCGCAGATCGCGGCGAACGCCGGGGTCAAGCCCAAGCCGCGGCAGCTTCGCAGGGAAGAAGCCGGCGAGCGCGAGCCGGTCGATGAACGACGCGCGCTGCAAGGACGCGCCCGCCGCCATCCATTGCTCGATCTGTTTTAGATCGACAGCCGCAGACCGGCGAAAATCGACGACGGCCGTGACGGGCCGAAATAGAGCCTGCCTTCGACGGCGAGGTGCGGAATGAGCTGCTGCGCGAGGATGCCTTCGTAAATGACGCCGTAGTGATTGGTTTGCGCCAAGTTCCCGCCGCCGATGCCGACGCCGACCGTCGTCGCTCCAAGCTGGAAGCGGCCGTCGGCCGTCGCCGCAAACCCGTGTCCGTCCAGCGGGGCGGCGGCGGTGACGTCGACCGCCAACGGAAGAACCGGCGTCTTGAAGATTTGCAACGACAGCGCCGCACCGACCGAGGCCGTGCCGTCCACGCCGAAAACGCCGCCGTCGACCGCAACTTGCGCGGCAGCCGGGCGGCTCGCTGCGATCACGAACGCTGCTGCAACCGAAGCGATCCCGAGCCAAAGAAGTCGTCTGCTAGCGATTGGTCTCATCATTCCTCAATCATTTCGATGAACGCGGCTTCGACGGCGGAGCGGAGCTGCGAGCCGGGGGCGCTCCACGCATCGACGAACAATTTGAGGATACGTCCCGTCAGTCCCCAGATATGGTGCTCATCGTAGTCTAGTGCATAGGTTTTAATACCCCTTGCGACGCTGAGCTCCACCTCTTCATAGACGGCACCCGGCTCCACGATTGCGGCCAGCGGAACCGTGAAGACGCCGACGGTTTCGGCATGGTCGATGGTCAGCAGGGTTCTCGGTCTGAGGACACCGATCACCGGGGTCACGCGAAACCGGTTGGAGGTTTGCTCGACCTCGTCGAGCCGCCCCACCACGCGCACGCGGTTCGAGTCGACGCCCAGCTCCTCGTAAAGCTCGCGCAACGCCGTCGTTTCCGGGTTTCCGGCGTCGGTCGGATCGGCGCTGCCGCCGGGAAAACCGATCTGACCGGCATGGTGGCGCAGATGTCCCGCGCGCTCGATGAAAACGACGTCGTGAGGTTCGTCCGCAAAGGCGGCAATGATGACCGCCGCCTTGCGCCATTCAGCCTGAGGTGAGCTCGACACGCGGTATCGACGGTGCTTGTCCGCGCTTGTAGACCATAATCGTACGTTTGAACGTGATCACGACCGTTCCGCTCTGGTTGAAGCCGGTTGTTTTGACGGTGACGATACCGACGTTCTTGCGGGAAGCCGACTCGCGCTTTTCGAGGACTTCCGTCTGCGAGTAGATGGTGTCGCCTTCGAACACGGGAGCCGGAAGCCGCACTTCGTCCCAACCGAGATTGGCCATGACGTTCATCGAGACGTCGATGACGCTTTGTCCGGTCACGAGCGCGAGCGTGAACGTCGAGTCGACGAGCGGCTTTTTGAACTCCGTCTGGGCTGCGTAGTGATGATCGTAGTGCACCGGCGCGACGTTTTGCGTCAGCAGCGTGAACCAGATGTTGTCGGTTGTGATGACGGTTCGCCCGAAGGGATGGCGATAAACGTCTCCGATTTCGAAATCCTCGTAGAAACGTCCGCGCCACCCGGTTTTCTCACTCATAGGGCCGAATCCCCGATGCCATGCCCGTCTACCTTCATTACCTCATCGCACTCGGCGTCGGAGCGGGGGCGGGTCTGCTCGGCGGCTTTTTCGGAATAAGCGGTGGGAGCATCGCGATTCCTGCGATGGCGTTCCTCGGGCACACGCAGCAGACGGCACAAGGCACGAGCCTCGTCATGCAGCTCCCTAATCTCGCGATCGGCGTCTGGCAATACGCAAAACGCGGAAGCGTCGACGTGCGGAAGGCGCTCGTTTTGTCGGTGGCGGGTTTGCCGTTCACGTACGCCGGAGCGTTGACCGCGACGCACATGCGCAGCGTCGAGCTGCGCGCCTCGTTCGGATGCTTCTTGATCTTCGTCGGCAGCTTTACGCTTTGGAATGCCGTCAAGAAGCCCAAGCGGATCGCGATGCTGCCGATGAGATGGCATTACCTGAGCGTCTTGGGAGCATGCGGAGGCTTCGCGACGGGATTGTTCGGCATCGGCGGGCCGGCGATAGCCGTCCCTTCGCTCGTGCTCCTCTTCGGCGTCGCGCAGACGGTCGGGCAAGCGATGGGCCTATTCCTCGCCGCGCCCGCGGTGCTCGTGAGCCTGGTTGCCTATGCGCTGGCCGGGAACGTCGATTGGGCGGCAGGCATCGCGCTCGCAGCCGGCGGCGCGATCCTCGTGGGTCAGGGCGTGACGTTCGCGCACCGGCTCCCGGACAAGGCGCTGCGCCTGCTATTCGGAGGCTTCATCTACACGATTGCGGCGCTGATGCTCGCGGAGGCGGTTCGCTAGCCGTGATGGACGAGCACGATGATGCTCGGCACGACGAGCGCGACGGTTACGACCAGCACGCCGGCGAAGGTCGCGACCGCAGCCGTGGTCGTGCGCTCGTCGAAAAACTCGAGAATCCATAACCGCGTGCCGTTGAGCGCGTGGTAGATCACCGCGCACACCAGTGCGATCTCCATCGGCATCAAAAACGGATTCGCATAGCTTGCTACGGTCGCGTCGTAGAGGTTCGGTGCGAGCGGCAAGAGCGCGAGGTCGAGGACGTGCACGAGCAAGAACAGGAAAATTCCGACCCCGGTCGCTCGATGCAGCGCCCACGCCCATTGGCCGTGAAATTGCCACCAACCCAGAGGCAGTTTGTAGGCGAGCCGCAAGACGATCGCGAGCGCAATGGCGAGGATGGTGAGATAGGCGATCATTGCGATTGCGGCGAGCAGCGCATCGAGCGCGCCGACCAGCCACGTTGCACCGGAAAGCGGTCCGCGCGCGCCGATACCGCTCGCCGCGCGCACGATCGAGCTCGTCCCGACGACCAGAAAGACCGCTGCGCAGAGCCCGAGGATGCCTTCGCTTGCGCGGCGGGCCGCGACGTTGGGCACGACGTCCGCGATGACGTTGCGCATGCCGACGAGGCCGTGCGTCAGCGCCAGAAATAAGAGCGCCCAATCGAAGCCGCGCCAAAACGCCGCCAGCCAGCGAGCGCTCACAAACGCCGTGGTCGTCTGCGACGGCGCGTTCGCGTAGTGCATCACGAACAGATGCCAGAGCACGAGCGTGATCGCGAGCAAACCGGAGATGCGCAGGTACCACCACGCGATTCCCGTGGACTTCGTTGCGCCCAGCGGCACTCCGGGGCTAATCTTTCTTCACCTTTCCGCGGCGCAGCAAGGAGATCGCCGCCAGCGGCGCGACCCCTGCCGGGCACACCGAGACGCAGTTTCCGATCGAGCGGCAACCGTAGACGCCCTCGGCTCCCAAGACGAGCGAAAGCCGTTTTCCGTCGCGGTCGCGCTCGTCCGCGGCGAGCGCAAATGCGCGGTTCAGCGCGGCGGGCCCCAGATATGCCGGATTGGTGGCCACCGTTGGGCAGGCCGAGTAGCATGCGCCGCACGAGATGCAATCGATCGCACGATCGGCGCTCTTGCGCAAAGGCTGCGACGGATCGACGCGCTCCGGTTCCGGCACCGCTTGCGCGAACGACGGCCGGCTGCCGACGAAGAAGGGCTCGATTCTGCGGTATTTCTCGAAAAACGGCGTCATGTCGGTGAGCAGATCTTTGATCACCGGTAGCGAGCGCAGGGGCTCGACCGTGACGGTGCTCCCGAGGTTCTCGAGCCTCATCCGGCAGGCGAGCGCTTCGCGCCCGTCGATGCGCATCGCGCACGAGCCGCACATCCCCGCGCGGCACGAATAGCGAAACCCCAGGGTGCCGTCTTGCTGCTCCAGGACGGCAAAGAGCCCGTCGAGGACGCTGAGCTTCGGCTTGGCCTCGATCGTGTACGAGGCCCAATACGGATGCGAGTCTTTCGCCGGCTCGTAGCGCCGGATGCGCAGCGTCTTCAGCGCGTTCATGCGGGCACGGGGGGTTCCGGACGAACGCGCGTCAACGCGACGGGAACCTCGAAGATATTGCCGCGTTGCTGATGGATGTTGACGAGCCACCGCGCGTCGTCACGCTTGGGAAAATCGCTGCGAGCGTGCGAACCGCGCGTTTCCGTGCGGTGCAGCGCCGAGCGAGCCGTGAGCTGCGCGACGGTGACGAGGTTGCGCACGTCGAGCGCCTGCTGCCAGCGCAGATTCCAATTACGGCCGGCGGGCGCCGAGCAGCGTTCCACGCGCTGAGCGAGCTCGTCGAGCTTTTCGAGCGCTCGGCGCAGCTGCGGCTCGGATCGCACGAGTCCGACATCCTCCCACATCGTCGCCTGCACTTCGTCGCGAATCGCGAAGGGGTTTTCGCCTTGCTCGCGCTCGAGCGGGGCCACCGCGCTGACCAGCGCCTCGTGAATCGCCGTCACATCGGCGTCGGAGATCTTGCGCTCGGCGCACACTTCCGCCGCCGTCATGCCGGCGCGCGCGCCGAATACGCACGATTCGGCGACGCCGTTTCCGCCCAAGCGATTCGCGCCGTGCACGCCGCCCGCATCTTCCCCCGCGACCAGAAGCCCCGGCGTCGCGGTGCGGCAGCGATCGTCGATCGCGACGCCGCCCATGTGAAAGTGCGCCGTCGGCGTAACCTCGACCGGTCCGCGCGTCAGATCGTATCCGACCTCTGCGCAGCGGCGCACCATTCCCGGAAAGGTCTTGGCGACGAAATCCGCGCCCAGGTGCGACGCGTCGATGTAGACGCCGCCGCCCGGCGTGCCGCGCCCTTCCATGATCTCGATGTACGACGAGCGGGAAACGACGTCGCGCGTCGCACGCTCCATGCGCTCGGGATCGTAGCGCTGCATGAAGCGCTCGCCCTGCGCGTTCAAGAGGTAAGCGCCGGCGCCGCGCAACCCTTCCTCCAGCACCATACCCGAAAGGCGTGACGCACCGGCCAAAATACCGGTCGGGTGAAACTGCATCATCTCCATGTCGATCAGATCGCAACCGGCCCGGTACGCCATTGCATAACCGTCGCCGACTTTTTCGATCGACGGCGCGGAGAACTTGTACATGCGCGGGCCGCCGCCCGTGGCGAGCAGCGTAACGCGAGCGCGCACGAGGGTGAAGTTCCCGGTGCGCTGATGCAGGAGCAGCGCCCCGGCGATTCCGTCACCATCTCGTGACGGAATCAGCTCGACGGCGCGCGTTTCATCGATGAGCGCGATGTTGCGCGCAAAGAGCTGATCGTGCAGGCGGCTGACGATCTCGATGCCGGTGAGATCGCCGCGGTGAACCGTGCGGTCGAAGGATTGTCCCGCAAACGCTTTCTGGTGAATCGTGCCGTCGGGGCGGCGATCGAAGAAAACGCCGACTTTCGTCTCGAGCTTGCGGATGATCGTGGGCGCGTCCGACACGAGCGCCCAGGCCAAGTCTTGATTGTTGAGAAAACCGCCGCCCTTGATCGTGTCGAAGAAATGCTTCTCGACCGAATCCTTCGGATCGAGCGCAGCGTTAAAGCCGCCCTGAACCAGGCGCGTGCATCCGCTCTTTCCGACGAGCCCCTTGGCGACGACGACGATGCTCAGGCTGGGATTCGTGTCGTACGCGTGCAGCGCGGCCATGAGGCCGGCGCCGCCGCTGCCCAAGATCAAAACGTCGCAACGTCGCTCATCGTACTCGGCGTTCACGGCGTGATCCCGAGCTTTGCATAGATCTGCGCCAGCCGTTCTTGGGCCGTCGCCGCGACGTCGCGATAGATGCTGGAGCCCGTCGCGTCCATGGCAACCGTCAGCGGCCCGAAGTCGCGCACGCGGAATTGCCAGAGGCACTCGGGCATCAAATCTTCCCAGTAGACGTTTTCGATCGCTTCGACTTGCTCGGTCTCAACCGACGCCGCGCCGCCGACGATCGCCAAGTACACGCCCCCGAGCTCTTTGAGCGCGTTGCTCGAACTTTCCGAAAGGCCGCCCTTGCCGACGATCGCGCGCACGCCGTATTCGCGCAGGGAAGGTTCCGTGAACCGGTCCATGCGCATGCTCGTCGTCGTGCCGACCGTCATCGGCTCGTACCTCCCATCCGGGAGCTTGCGCACGTTGGGTGCGACGTGCAGCAGTACGGCGCCCGAGAGATCGACCGGCGCACGCTGGTGCTTGTCGAACATCCGAATGTACGTCGCGTCGCGAATTCCCCAGATGATGCCGGTTATGTAGACGGAGTCGCCCACGCGCAGGCTGCGCGCCTGGGCTTCCGAGAGGGGCGTCGACACGTGATGCTCGCTCAAGCGCCGCTGCGCCCCCGGCTCCGCGCCGTGGAGGCCCCTGAGGACATTATCAATACGTCACCTCGTACTTCCCGTCGGGGAAGATCTTCGCGCGGCGGCGCTCGCCGCGCCAGCATTGCATCGTCACGGCAACAGGGTTGCAGGTGATGTGCGTCCAGGCGGTTTCAATCTTCACGTCGAGCGCCGTCGTGTCGCCGCCGAGCCCCATCGGACCGATCCCCGTCGCATTGATCGCCTCGAGCAGCTCCAGCTCCAAGGCCGCGATCTGAGGATCGGGATGGCGCTCGCCCACGGGACGGAACGTCGCCTTCTTCGCGAGCAGCACGCATAGATCGGAGGTGCCCCCGATGCCGACGCCGACGATGGTCGGCGGACAAGGCTTCCCGCCCGCGCCGACGGTGCATTCCATGATGAATTTCTTGACGCCGGCAAGGCCGTCGGACGGAAACAGCATTTTCAGGAAGGACATGCTCTCCGAGCCCGAGCCCTTGGGCAGCATCAAGATGTCGAGATAGTCGATGTCGTTCGAGAACTCGACGTGCATGACGGGAATGCCGTCTCCCGTACTGGTTTGGTGATTTTCGCGGGTGATCGGCGAGACGATGCTGCTGCGCAACGGATGTTCCTTGGTCGCGCGCTCGACGCCGCGCGTCAGCGCCGCGGTAAGGCGCGCTCCGTCGACCAGCACACCGCGACCGATCGTGATGAAGAAGATCGGAAAGCCCGTGTCTTGGCAGACCAACGTTTGCTTGCGGTCCGAGATCTCGATCGCTCGCAGCATCGTGTTGACGACGCCGCGCGCGACTTGACTCGACTCGCGCTCCATCGCGCGTTTGATCGCGGCTCGAACGTCGGGTGGAATGTCGATCTGCGATTCGAGGTACAACCGCTTCCCCAGGTCCTCGACCAGCTCGTAAAACGGCTCGGAATTGATCGCAATAGTCATGTTGCCTGACGTTCTCTTCTAGCGAACGACGACCGTGGCCTCGCCCAGCATGTCGTTTCGCATCGTGACGATGTCTCCCGGCTGGACGTAGTACGGCGGCACCATGCTGCCGGTGGTCACCAGCGTGCCCTCCAACAGCGGCCGCCCGCGCGCGGCCGATTCGTTCGCCAACCAGATCAAGACATCGAGTGGATGGCCGAGCACGTCACGTCCGTAACCCTCTCCGTAGAGCGTGCTGTTGACGAGGGTCTCGCCGTGCGCGCGATCCAGCTGGAGCGGATCGACGTTCCTGCGCTCGGGTCCGCGCACGAAGCCGGCGTTCATAAAATTGTCTGCGATCAATGTCGGAGTTCCGACGCCGCGATAGTCGACGAAGCGTTCGTCCACGATCTCGATGGAGACGTACACCGCCGCGACCGCCGCGGCGGCGCGCTTGCGGTCGATCGCGCCGTCCTTCGGATCCAAATCCGCACCGAGACGAACCCCAATCTCGCACTCGAGAGCGGGCTGAACGTAATTCTCCAGGCGCAGCTCCTTGCCGCGCTCGACTTCCGTTGCCGCGAACATCGTGCCGGAGCACGGGCAATCGATGTTCATGAACTTTTGGAGCGCCGGACTCGTGCAGCCGATCTTGTATCCGACGATGCCGCCGAGATCTGCCGCGAGGAGCTCCGCTAACGCGTCTTGGATCGCGTAACCCTCGCGCTGGTCTTTCGGTGCCTCGTTTACGGAAAACCCCGGGAAACGTTCGCGCCGCAAGCGCACGTCGCGCAGCACGGCGGCGGCTTTGCTGAGATCAGCCATTCTACGGAGTTCTCGCGCGCGATGAGGCTTCCCGCACGCCGCGCGACGTACCGAGGAAATACGCGCGCCGGCGTGCTTGGCGCAAAAGGAATCGCAGAACGGCCCACTGCACGTCGACGACGCTTAAAACAGGAGATTCACGAGCGAATCCGTAGGACGCCATCCTTCTAACCTGGAGGATGAGGCCGTGGCCGGTCAGCTCGAGGATGCATTCGTGCTGCGCGATTTACGCAGCGATCTCGATGCACTCTGCGATTTTGGTGGGCGTTTTGCCGGTACCGAGAGCGAGCTCTCCGCTCGCCGTTACGCCGAAGAGCGCCTGGCGCAAATCGGCCACGGCGAGCTGCGCAGCATCACCTATCCGTATCTGGGCTGGCAACGCGGGCGCAGCAGCGTGGAGCTCGCCGATGGAAGCACCATCGATGCGACGGCGCTGGTGCTTTCCCCGCCGACGCCGCCGGATGGGTTACGGCTTGAGGTGCTCGACCTCGGTCGCGGCACCGCCGACGATTTCTCCGCGGAGCGCGAGCGTTTGCGCGGCCGCGCCGTGCTCGTCCGTCACGAGTTTCCGTTCACCGTGCGGCACGTGCACCGGCGCCGCAAATACGACTGGGCAAAGCGCGGCGGCGCCGCCGCGTTCCTGATCGCGAACAACCTTCCCGGCATCGGCGTGGTCAGCGGCTCGTCGGGCCGCGGGGAGCCGGACGACATTCCGTCGGTCGGCCTGAGCCACGAGGGCGCAACGAAGGTCGCGTCGGTCGCCAAGGACGGGATCGCGGCGGTGCGCCTGCACGTGGACTCCCGTCGTTCGCACATGGAAGGCAAGCATATCATCTACGAGGCTCCCGGCCGGACCGATGAATGGGTCGTCGTCTGCGCCCATCTCGACGGGCACGATCTCGCGGAAAGCGCCCTGGACAATGCTACGGGCGCCGCGGCCGTGCTCGAGATCGGCCGCAGGCTCGCGCCCCTCACCGCTTCGCTGCGCCGCGGTCTGCGTCTCATGCTCTTCACGTTTGAAGAATGGGGGCTTTACGGCTCGAGCCGCTACGTCGCCGAGCTTCCCGAAGAAGAGCGCCGCAAGATCGCCCTCGTCGTGAATTTGGATACGATCGTCGGCAGCAGCCGTCTCTCGGCATTGATCGGCGAGATGGATGATGTCGGCCGGTTCGTCGAACGCCATTCGCGCGATTGCCCCTTGCCGGTCGACTTGATCCGTCCGGTGATGGCCAACTCAGACCATTACAACTTTTTCATGGCCGGCATTCCGGCGTTTCGGCTGATCGCCGGCTACGAGGATCCGGGAGCTGAGACACGCTTTCTTCTTACACCCGCGGACACACGCGCGAGGATTGACATGGATCGCTACATGATTGCGGTAAAGCTTGCCGGACGGCTCGCGTACGAGGCATGCGCGTCCGCAGAGCCCATTGCCGAACATCTGGACGCCCAGAGCGTTCTTTCGCGGCTCGACAAGACGGATCCATGGGTTTCCGACCGCGCCGCGGCAACGCTGGGCTCGGCGGAGGCGGTGCGATGATGCGGCGGCGCGTTCCGGCAGCCTTCCTGCTCCTCTCGTTCTTGGTGTTGCCGTTGGCGGTCGCGCGCGCCGACGCGCCGGTACCCGGCGGAACGTTCGTTTTCGCGATCGGGTCGGATCCGGAAACGCTCAATCCCGCGATCACGACGGGCGTCGAGGCGCTGGCCGTCGACTGCAAGATGTTCAACGGCCTTACCTATCGCGATCGCCAAGGCAAGCCGCATCCCGAGCTGGCGACTGACTGGTTCGTCAACAAAGCCGGCACGCAGTATACCTTCAAGCTGCGCCGCGACGTGAAATGGCAAGATGGGCAGCCCTTCACGTCGGCGGACGTGAAGTTCACCTTCGATGACGTGCTTGCGAAATATCACCCGCGCGCAAAGGTGGCCTTCGCCAACGTCGCATCGGTCGAGACTCCGGACGCTTATACCGTCGTCGTGAAGATGAAAAAGCCTTACGGGCCGTTCCTCGAGCAGATGACGTGTCAAGACGGAGCGATTCTGCCGGAGCACCTCTACGCGGGAACGGATATCCTGCGGAACCCGCACAACACGAACGATCCGGTCGGAACCGGTCCATTCAAATTCCAAAGCTGGACACGCGGCGATCGCGTCGTCATGGTGCGAAATCCGAATTATTTCCGTAAGGGCCGGCCGTACTTCGATACGGTCATCGCCAAGGTCGTCTCGGATCAGGGCGCGCGCATTCAGGGCTTGCAAACCGGCGAGCTCGATTACGTCCAAAGCTTCTTTTTGCCGAAAGAGCAAATCGGCGCGTTGCAGCACGACCCGAAGATTCAGCTCAAATACGATACCGACGTTCCCGGGAATTATCTGCTGTTCCTAAACGATGCGAAGCCGCCGCTGAACGATCCGCGAGTGCGGCAAGCGCTGCTGCGAGCGATCGATCGCAAGCAGATCTTGCAGCAAGCGTTCTTCAACATCGGCTACGTCTCCAAGAGCGCGATCCATCAGAAGCTGTGGGCATACGATCCGAAAGTCGATCTGACGAAAATGTATCCCTACGATCCCAAAGCCGCGAACGCGGAGCTGGATAAGCTCGGATTGCGGAAGAAGAATGGGACGCGCTTCACGTTCCGCCTGGTGTACAACGTCGCCCAAGCGGGCTTTCCGGCGACGGCGCAGATCATCCGCGACAACCTGCAAGCCATCGGCGTCGCCGTGACTCTGGAACCGCTCGAGCGCAACGTGCTCAACGACGTCGAGTTCACGAAACACGATTTCGAGGGCGCGATCGAAGCCTATACCACAGGCGGCGATCCGGCGATCGGCATCGCGCGGCAGTACATCACGACGCCGCCCGGCATTCCGTTTTCGAACCCGACGCAGTATTCCAATCCGGAGGTCGACAAGCTCTTTCGCGAAGGGGCGCTTACCGTCAATCTTGCGGACCGGAAGAAATATTACGATGAGGTCCAGGTTTTGCTCGCGCGCGAGCTGCCGCTCATTCCTCTAATCGACCGCACGGAAGTCGACGCTGCGCAGGCCAATCTGCGCGGGTTGTGGGTCAGCGGGCAGCCGTACGACGAATGGGATCGGGTCTGGCGCGCCGGCAAATAACGTGAAAATCGCGACGTACGCGTCGCGCCTGGCGCTCGTTCTTCCCCAAATCTTCGGTGTCGTGGTGGTCGTTTTCACGATCACTCATCTCATTCCGGGCGATCCGGTCACCGCGCTCGTCGGCGATTACCCGGCTCCGCACGACTACGTCGTGCAGCTGCGCCACGATCTTGGCCTCGATCAGCCTCTGTGGGTGCAATTCTTGGACTACGCCGGCAATCTGGTGCGCGGCAACCTGGGGTACTCGTTCGCTTACGGTGCGCCGGTCGCAGCGGTAATCGGCGAACGCATCGGCCCGACGCTCGTTCTGGCCGCATCGGCCTTTGCTCTGGGTACGTTCGGCGGCGTAATTCTCGGCGTGCTTGCCGCGATTCGCCATCTGCGCACGATGGACCACGCGGTGACGGTGTTTGCGCTGCTCGGTTTCTCGATTCCGGCATTTTGGCTCAGCCAGCTGCTCGTTATGCTGTTCGCGGTGAATTTGGGGTGGCTGCCGGTTCTAGGCATGCACGCATTGCACAGCGCGCCGACGGCATTGGGAGAGGTGCTGGACGTTGCGCGCCACCTGATCCTGCCCGTGCTGGCGCTCTCAACGGGGCATCTTGCGCTGATGACGCGCCTCGTGCGAACGAGCATGATCGAGACGCTGCATCAAGATTACGTGCGGACGGCGCGTGCCAAGGGTTTGGCGTCGCGGCTCGTGATTTTCAAGCACGCTTTGCGCAACGCGCTGCTGCCGGTGATTGCGGCCGGCGGCTATAGCGTTGGTTTGCTGCTCTCGACCTCGGCGCTCGTCGAAACGGTATTCGGTTGGCCCGGCATGGGGCGGTTGCTTTACGACTCGCTCTACAAGCGCGACTACCCGGTGCTGGTCGGCATCTTCATCGTGACGAGCCTCGCTGCGATACTGGCCAATCTCGCCGCGGACATCTTGCAGGCGCGGATCGATCCGCGTTCTCGCGCGTGAGCGCAAACCTGCGGCGAATTTCCCGCCAGCGGGCCGCGACTATCGGAGCGGCGTTCGTTGCCGCGGTTGCGTTTGCGGCGGTTGCGGCGCCGCTGATCGCGAACAAGGATCCGCTCGCGACGTCACAGGTGGCGTTCGCGCCGCCGCTCGTCCACGGACTGTTCGGCACGGACAACCTGGGGCGCGACGTTTGGAGCGAAGTCGCCTACGGCGGCCGGGTCTCGCTGACCGTCGGCATCTGCGCGTCGTTGCTGCAGACCGTCATCGGGATCGTGGTCGGCGGAATCGCCGGCTATAGGGGCGGTGTGGTCGATCTCATCCTCATGCGCGTCGCCGAATTCTTTCAAGTCATCCCCCAGTTCTTTTTGGCGCTCGTGCTGGTAGCGATCGTCGGGCGAGGTATCGATAAAGTGATCCTCGTGCTCGGCGTCGTCGCGTGGCCGCTTACTGCGCGCGTCGTGCGGGCGCAATTCATCGCGCTGCGCTCGTCGGAATTCGTCGAAGCGGCCCGCGCCATCGGAGCCGGCAATTGGTATATCGGAGCGCGCGTCATGCTGCCGAACGCGCTTCCGGCGGTCATCGTGACGGCGACGCAGGGCATCGCGCACGCGATTTTGCTCGAAGCCGGAATCAGCTTCTTCGGCCTGGGCGATCCGGCGCTCGTGAGCTGGGGACAAATGCTGAACAACGCCCAGCCTTTTTTGGGTCAGAGCTGGTGGATCAGCGTCTTCCCGGGCGCGGCGATTTTGATCAGCGTGCTCGGCTTCAGCTTGCTCGGTGACGGCCTCAACGATGTCTTGAATCCGCGATTCCGGGGCGTGCGCGCGTGAGGCCCGCCCAGGGCTGCTAGCCTTTCGCCGCGCCGTTAACCGTCGGCTCGGTTATCGCGCCGTTCTCGACCCCGTATTTCTCGAGAATCTTGCGGTACGTGCCGTCGGCGATGATCGCTTGGAGCGCGCTCACCAGCTCGCCGCGCAGCGCGGAGCTGGTCTTAGGAAGGGCGATGCCGACGGGTACGGGTTGATAGGTCTTCGGGACGACGTCGAAGACCGTGCCGTTACCGGCCGTCTTGGCGAGATAGACCATCACCGGCGAGTTGCCGAGGAAGGCGGCGACGCGGCCGTTCTGCACCTGCAGGCGCGCCTCGGCAGGCTGCGTGTACTGCAGATTCTGCACCGCCGGCTCGTGGGCGGCCGCGCACTTCGCGTTCTGCTCGTCGATCAGCGCGATCTGCGTCGATCCGCGCACCGTCGAAACGGACTTGCCGCACAAGCTGTGCAGCCCTTCGATCTTCTGCGGATTCCCTTTTTGCACCAGCAGCATCGTGCTGAACCGAAAGAAATCCACGAAATCCAGAACCTTTTCGCGTTCCGGTGTATCGTTCATCAGGGTGAACGCCATGTCGACGCGGCCGGCTTTCAGCGCCGGGATGATGCCTTCGAACGCAATCGGCACGAAGGCGATCGGATGCGGAAGGTGCTTGCTCATGGCGGCTGCGAGATCCGGGATCACGCCTTGCAGCGTGGTGCCGTCGGATGCGTAGCTGATCATTGGCGGGCTGTTGGTGATCGACGCGGCGGTTATGCTGTCGGCGGCGAGCGCCGGAAGGGCTCCCGTCAGCGCAAAGACGGCCGACGCGAAAGACGCGAGCATTGTACGTAGCACGTAGGGCAGATTGCCCGCACGCGCGGAAGACCCTTTCCGCATGCCAGGTATGATGACGGCCCGGCGTCCATGGACGTGGGCCGCAAGTGCTGCCGTGGCCGTCGTCGCGGCTGCCCTCGCGACGTCGATTGCGCAAAATCCCAATATCGATCATACGGCGATCTTGCGCTATCAGTTTGCGCCGGCGATCCTCTCGGGTCTCGCGACGACGCTTTCGCTGGCGGCCATCTCGGGTACGATCGGGCTGGTCTTGGGGATCGTGCTGGCGTTGATGCGGCTTTCGCCTGATATCGTGCTTCGGAGCGCCAGCGAAGTTTACACCTGGGCGTTTCGCGGGACGCCGCTGCTCGTGCAGATCTTGTTTTGGGGGAATTTGGCGCTTCTGTTCAAGCGCGTGGGCCTCTACGTTCCGTTTACCGATATCGCGCTCGTCTCGGTGAACACGAATAGCCTGATCACCCCCTTCGTCGCGTCCATTCTGGCGCTCGGCCTGAACGAAGGCGCATACATGGCCGAGATCGTTCGCGCCGGCATCGCCTCCGTGGACCGCGGGCAGGTTGATGCCGCGCGGGCATTCGGCATGACGAGCGGCCTTGCGATGCGGCGAATCGTGCTGCCGCAGGCGCTGGCGGTTGCGATTCCGCCGGCGGTCAATCAATTCACGAATCTCCTAAAGGCAACGTCGCTCGTCTCGGTGATCGCCGGCGGTGACTTGCTGACCGAAGCCGAGAACATCTCGTCGGCGAACCTGCACACCATCGAGCTGTTGCTCGTTGCGACGTTCTGGTTTCTTGCAATAACGTCGCTTTCAACGTTCGTGCAGCATTTGGCCGAACGGCGTGTGGCGCACTTCTTGCCCGCTGGGCACGGCCGTTGAAGGCGATCCTGCTCGGCACGGCCGGCGGACCGGCGCCGAAACGCACGCGCAGCGCACCCGCGAACGCGGTCGTGGTCGGCGGTGACGTCTACATCGTCGATTGCGGCAACGGCGTGGGGCGGCAAGCGGCGCTGGCGGGACTGGACCTGCGCCGGCTGCGTGCGGTTTTTCTCACGCACCATCATTCTGATCACAACGCCGACGCCGGGACGCTGCTGCAGCTGGCATGGAGCGCCGGGCTCGATCGCGCGGTGCAAATCTTCGGCCCGCCGCCGCTGCGCGCGATGATGGGCGCGTTCTTGCGCTTCGCCGAGGTCGACGTGCGAACGCGCATCGCAGACGAAGGGCGGCCCGATTTTGCATCGCTCCTTCAGATCGCCGAGATGGACGCCGGCGGGACGGTGTTTCAAAGCGGCGATCTCATCGTGCGCGCGGCGCTCGTCGAGCATCCGCCGCTAAAACCGTCTTTTGCGCTGCGCTTCGAGACGCCGGAGCGCGCAATCGTGTTTTCGGGCGATACCGCACCGTGCGACGCCCTCGTGAACCTGGCGCGCGGCGCCGACGTGCTGGTGCACGAAGTCATGCATGCCGGCGCGATTGAAGAGCTCGTCGAACGTCTTTCGAATGCCGGCCGGCTTCGCGAACATCTGACGGCTAGCCACACGCGCCTCCAAGACGTGGGGAAGGTCGCCGGGAGGGCCGGTGTGGGGACGCTCGTGCTGACGCACTTCGTGCCGTCGGAAGGGATCGCCGACGAGGAGTGGCGCGTGGGAGCGGCGCGCGATTTTCCAGGAGAGATCATCGTCGGCAGCGATTTGCTCTGGCTGTAAGGGAGGAACGATTTTGGCGACGACCCTCGATGCATCGCTCAGGGAGTCCGCCTGGGCGGCCCTCGAAACGCATTATAAAAAGGTACGCGACCGTCATCTTCGCGAGCTCTTCGCGGAAAATCCGCGACGCGGCGAGCAGATGGCCGTGGAAGGCGCCGGGCTCTACCTCGATTATTCCAAGAATCGTATCACCGGCGAGACGCTAAAGCTGCTCGTCGATCTCGCGAAGTCGTCGGGCCTGCAGGATCGCATCGAGGCGATGTTCCGCGGCGAGAAGATCAACGTGTCGGAGAACCGCGCGGTTCTTCACGTAGCGCTGCGGGCGCCGAAAGGCTCGTCGATCGTCGTCGACGGCAAGAACGTCGTTCCCGGCGTCCACGCGGTGCTCGACCGGATGAGCGATTTTTCCGAACGGGTCCGCAGCGGCGCGTGGAAGGGCCACACCGGCAAACGCATCACGAATGTCGTCAATATCGGAATCGGCGGGTCCGACCTCGGACCGGTTATGGCGTATGAAGCGCTGCGATACTACACCGAACGTTCGATGACGTTCCGGTTCGTCTCGAACGTCGACGGCACCGAGTTCGTCGAGGCCGTGCGAGATCTCGACCCGGCGCAAACGCTCTTCATCGTCTCGTCAAAGACCTTCACGACGCTCGAGACGATGACGAATGCCAAAGCGGCGCGCGCGTGGGCGCTTGCCGGCCTTGGCGGCGACGAGTCGGCAATTGCCAAGCATTTCGTGGCCGTCTCGACAAACGAAGCCGAAGTCAAAAAGTTCGGCATCGACACCGCCAACATGTTCGAGTTTTGGGATTGGGTCGGTGGTCGCTACTCGATGGATTCCGCGATCGGCCTTTCGACGATGCTTGCGATCGGGGCGGAGCGCTTCCGCGACATGCTAGCGGGATTCCACGAGATGGACGAGCACTTCCGCACGACGCCGTTCGAGCGCAATCTCCCGGTGCTCATGGGTCTGCTCTCGATCTGGTACAACGACTTTTTTGGCGCACAGACCGTTGCCGTGCTCCCCTACGAGCAATATCTCAAGCGCTTTCCGGCGTATCTGCAGCAGCTCACGATGGAGAGCAACGGCAAGCACGTTACGGTCGAGGGCACGCGCGTAACACGCGATACGGGGCCGATTTATTGGGGCGAGCCCGGAACGAACGGGCAACATTCGTTCTACCAGCTCATTCATCAGGGAACTCGCCTCATTCCCTGCGATTTCATCGCGTTCATCGAGACCCACAATCCGCTCGGAACGCAGCACAACATGCTGATGGCAAACGTTTTCGCGCAAGGCGAAGCGCTCGCGTTCGGCAAGACCCCGGAGCAAGTCAAGGCGGAAGGCTCGCCGGATTGGCTCGTTCCCCATCGCGTTTTCGACGGGAATAGGCCCTCGAATACGATCCTCGCGCAGCTTTTGACGCCGGCTGCTTTGGGTAAGCTCGTCGCGCTGTACGAGCATAGCGTCTTTACCCAGGGAGTGATCTGGAACATCGACTCCTTCGATCAATGGGGCGTCGAGCTGGGAAAGGTTTTGGCGCAGCGCATCATCCCGGAGCTGGAGGCGGCCGGCACCGCAGCGCTTGCGCACGACAGCTCGACCAACGCGCTCATCACACGCTATCGAAGGTTGAAAAAGACGACATAGCGGCGAGCGCATGGCTGACGTAGACTCGTTCGCGAAGTTATGGCCGCTGGCGTACACGGCCGGCGGCATCGTTGCCGGAATCATCATCGAGCGAATCTTTTCGCTCGGGCCCGCAGCCGCGGTGCGCCGGCGCTGGCCGCACGCCGCGGCCGGCACGAACGCTCTGCGCTCGGCGATCGTGCTGTGGGCCTTCTTGCTGGGCGTTTACGCGACGACCCTGAACTACAACTTGAGCGTCGAATCCGTCGATCTCGTTCGCAAGATCCTAATCGCCCTTGCGGTGGCGACGGCGACGTACGTTGCGGGCCGCGCGACGATGGGCCTGATCGAATCCTACAACGCGCGCACGTCCTTTTTGCCGTCGGCGTCGCTGCTGCCGACGTTCGCGGAGCTGGTGATCTTCGTGCTCGGCGGCATGATGGTGCTGAGCACCGTCGGTGTCTCGATCACGCCGCTCATCACCGCGCTCGGCGTGGGTGGCCTCACGATCGGCTTCGCGCTCTCGACGCCGCTCTCGAACATCTTCGCAGGGCTCTTGATCATCGCATCGCGGCAGCTGCGGCCGGGCGATTACGTGCGGTTCGACGGGGGCGTCGAAGGCTGGGTCGTGGACATCACGTGGTTCGCGACGACGCTGCGGGACCGTGCTTCCAATTACGTCGTGATGCCCAACGCCAAGATCACGTCGACGTGGTTCACGAACTTCGATCTGCCCGATCCCAACGTGACGGTGGAGCTGAAGGCGGCGCTTGCGGCAGACGTGGACCTGGACGCTGCCGAGCGCGCGATCGTGCAGGCGGCGATCGATGCGTTGCGCAGCTGCAGCATCGAGCCGCAGGAACAACCATACGTGCGATTTACGGATTTCAACGGCAACAGAATCAATTTCTCGGCGTTCTTACGGGTCGATTCGATGAAAAACGAGCTGAAGATCCAGCACGAGTTCGTCAAGCATCTGCAAGAGCGCTCGCGCCGGGAACCACAGGTGCTGCCGATCTTTCCGGCTTAGGCCGCGTCCGGGAACTCCCCGAATGTGGCCAGGGCCCATGCTGCCGCGATTCCCATGAAGCCCGCAGCGTGCGGCGCCAGCCTTTTGGGCTCGCTGGTGCGCGACGCGACGATCAGCATGTCGGCGAGCGGTAGGAGCGCCGCGCACGCGAGCGCCGCGCGCAAACCTTTCTTCCCGCCGCGGTTCGATGCGCGCAGAAGAATGAGACCCAGCGCCGCGTCGCGCACGGCTGCGGCGCGCACGTACGCGAGCGCGTTTGCGCTATCGGGTTCGATGCCGTAGCCGCGCGCGCACGTTTGCGGCGCAATCGTGCCGGCAATCCCAATGGCGATCATGCCGGCGGCGCCCAGCATTGCGAGCTTACGAGCGAGCATCGTGTGAAGTTGGTAGCCCCAGGGGGATTCGAACCCCCGTTACCGGGTTGAGAACCCGGCGTCCTAGGCCTCTAGACGATAGGGCCATGGCTCCGGGCCATGGATTCGAACCACGATGACATCGTTCAGAGCGATGCAGCCTGCCGTTAGCTGAGCCCGGATCGTTTCTTTCGCCGATTGCGACTCGCGAACGTCTCCGTTTGGCTGTGACAGTTTGGACAAAGCATTCGGAGATTTTCGATTCGATTGTCGTCGCGGACGCCATTTATGTGATCAATTTGAATCGATAATGCTCTTCCTCTCCATCGCGAGATCCCGCAAATATCGCAGCGATTCTGAAGGATGCCCGCTTCGAGCAGCCTGTTTTTGAGGTTCGTCCGGTTCTTTGCTTCCAGCGGTACGCGCTCGATCGGTCGCCTTTGATCGCGAGGTCGAATCTGGCCGCGCCGCTTTGCCCTGTGCCAAGAACCCGCCGAAAAGCCGAACCGGATTCGGCACTCTTGGTATGTGTGCCCTTCGTCGTAAAAGCGTTGGATGGCGCTCCAGTCATAATGTCCCGGACGGCGATTTGCCCATACTCCGCCGTCCGGCAGAGCGATGTCCCCGCGTTTTGCCGCCTTTCGCCACGACGCGTAGGCGAAGCCGAACAAGCGCCGGCACTCAGTAATCGACTTGCCGGCGTCAAAAGCCCGTTGGATCGCAACCCAATCGAAATGTTTCGTGCCTGCGCCCATATCGAACGTATGTTCGCACGGGACAGTGCCACCAGCCTTGCACCCCGAGCAAGCGAACGGTGCAAGGTTCGAGCCGCGACGGGGGCGGGGAAAAGGCGCTTCGTAATTCCAGGCGCGATAGCACATCGCGGTCCGCAATGCGAGGAGGCACTCTGCAAGCAATCGTTCTGGTCGGCGGCGAGGGAACGCGGCTTCGGCCGCTGACCTACGGCACGCCGAAGCCGATGATCCCGATCATGGGCGTGCCGTTCTTGGAGCTGGCGCTGCGCCGCATCAAAGCTGCGGGGGTCGAGCACGTGATCTTGCCGTCCTATCATCTGCCCGAGGCGATCACGTCGTATTTCGGCGATGGCTCGCGCATCGGTCTGCGCCTCACGTACGTGATCGAAGAGCAGCCGCTCGGGACGGCCGGCGCCATCAAGAACGTCGAGAGCTACATTGAAGGCCCGTTCTTCGTCTTCAACGGCGACGTGATGACGAGCCTCGACCTGCGCGCGATGATCGCCTACCACGAGGAAAAGCGCGGGATCGGCACGCTGCATCTCATTCACGTCGAGGATCCGTCATCGTTCGGCGCGGTCGTGCACGACGACCACGGCCGCATCTCGCGCTTCGTCGAGAAGCCGCCGAAGGGCACGTCGCCGTCAAACGATATCAACGCCGGAACGTACTTGCTCGAGCGCGAGCTGCTCGAGTTCATTCCCGCCGGCCGCAACGTCTCGATCGAGCGCGAGACGTTCCCCGCGGTCATCGCCGGCGGCAAAAAACTGTGCGCCTACGTGACCGAAGACTATTGGATCGATCTCGGCCGCCCCGAGCATTACCTCGACGCGCACCGTCACATCTTCGATGGTGCCGTTCCGCTGGGCGTGCCGTTCGCGCGGGGCGGCGTGTCGGGTCCCGGCGCGGCGCAGCCGCCCGGCACGCTCGTGCCGCCTGTTTTCGTCGGCGCAGGCGCGGTCGTCGAAGAGGGTGCGCGCGTCGGTCCATACGTCGTTCTGGGGGACGGCTGCCGCGTCGCTCGCGGCGCGGTGATACGCGAATCGCTGCTGTGGGACGGCGTCGTCGTGGGCGCGGACGCGCGCATCGAGCACGCGATCGTCGCGAGCGGCACGCGCATCGGCAAAAACGCGGCAATCGGTGCGCGCACCGTGATCGGCCACGGCGTCACGGTCGCAGACGGCGCGAAAGTCCCCGAAGATTCCCGGCTCGTGCCGGAGAGCGTGCCAACCGCGTAGCCTGGTCAGACGGCCGTTTGCAACCGATAGCGCCGGGGTACGACTCAAGGGAACACACGGGGTTCTCACCAGGCCTCAAGGGAGTCCGTTTTCCTTGGTTTTTCCACCTCACGCGATCGGCGTAGTCCAGCCGCCGCGCACCCTTTTCATGGGGAGCTACCCTCCCAGGGAGTGCGGAATCGCGACCTTCACGCGCGACACCGTCGACAGCTTCGACGGGCGGTTCGACACCAAGAGCGAGATCGTCGCGATCGACGAGCCCGGCGGCGACATGCGCGCGTATCCGCCCGAGGTGGTAGCTCGGTTGGTGGAAGAAGACCGCAGCTCGTACGCCGACATCGCAGCGATGGTGAACGCGCACCCGTGCGAGATGTTCAACGTGCAGCACGAATACGGGCTGTTCGGAGGGCAGGACGGCGAGTGGTTCGTCGAGATGCTCGCCGAAATCACGAAGCCGACGGTCGTCACCCTGCATACCGTGCTCCCCGAGCCGAGCGAGCACCATCGCGCCGTCGCGCAGGAGATTTGCCGGCTTTCGACCTGCATCGTCGTGCTCTCGCAAACCGGCAAAGATATTTTGAGCGAACGCTACGACATCGCGCCGGAAAAGGTTCGCGTCATCCACCATGGCGTTCCGGACGTGCCGTTCCGTTCGACCGACACGGCGAAGGCTGCGTTCGGTATCGGCCAGCGCATGGTGATCTCAACGTTCGGTCTCATCAGCCGCGGAAAAGGCCTCGAATATGCGATCGAAGCCATGCGCAAGGTGGTGCGATCGCACCCCGAGGCGCTCTACCTCGTGCTCGGCCAAACGCATCCCGTCGTCCGCCGCCACGAAGGTGAATCGTATCGCCAGTCGCTGACCAAGATGGTGACCGACTACGGCTTGCGCAACAACATCCAATTCGTAGATCGCTATCTCGACTTCCCGGAGCTCGTCGAGTACTTGCAGGCGACCGACATCTACCTCACGCCGTATCTCAATCCGACGCAGATCGTCAGCGGCACCCTCGCATACACCGTCGGAATGGGCAAGGCGATCGTATCGACGCCATACCTTTATGCCGAGGAGCTGCTCTCGCATCATCGCGGGTTCTTGGTGCCGTTCCGCGACTCGCAAGCGCTGGCGGACGCCGTAATCGCGCTGCTCGACGATCCGGCACTGCGCCGCGCAACCGAACGCCGTGCGTATCGCTTCGGCCGGCAGATGACGTGGCCGAACGTGTCGTTCGCGTACGGCAAGCTGTTTGCCGAGCTGGCGCCGTCCGCAGGCGCGCAGAAGGAGCTCGCGACTTCCGCTTAGACGGAAAGCCGATGAGAAGATATCCGGTCCTCGATCATCTGGTGACGCTGACCGACGACGTCGGGGTCATCCAGCATGCCGTGCACGACGTCCCGGCGCGCTCGACGGGATATTGCACCGACGACGTCTCACGCGCTTTGATCGTCGCGCTCGCTGCGAGCGCCGATGCGGAACAACACGAGACCGCAATTCGCCTGGCAGAGCGGTATCTCGCGTTCTTGTACGACGCGCAGCTGCCCGACGGACGCTTTCACAACTTCATGGGATACGACCGGCGATGGCTGGACATCGTCGGAACGCAAGACTCGTTCGGACGGGCGCTCTGGGCTGCGGGTTTCGGCATGCGATACGCACCGCGTGATTCGTGGCGCCGCGTTTGTGAGATCATTTTCGAGCGCGCGCTCGGCATCGTCGCGACGCTCGAGCACGTCCGCTCGCGCGCGTACGCGATCCTGGGAATGGTGCATGCACGCATCGCCGGCGGCGCAGACGAAGCCACGCTCTCGCACGCTATCCGCTGCGAAGCCGAAGCCCTTGCTCAGGCCTTCGAGGAAAACGCCGACGCAGACTGGCGCTGGTTCGAACCGATTCTGACGTACGACAACGCAAGGCTGCCGGAGGCGCTCTTGCGCGCCGGCGCGCTTCTCGAGGAAGAACGGTTCGTGCGCATCGGCCTGGACGCGCTGCATTTCTACGAAAACGTCACCGTCGACGACCGGATCTTCGTGCCCATTGGCAACCAGGGCTGGTATCCCCGAGGGGGAACCCGGGCCCGTTTCGGCCAGCAACCACTTGAAGCCGCCGCGATGGTCGATGCCGCGCTTTGCGCCGCCGACATAAGTCGTGACCCGCATTACGACGCCTTGGCCGAGCTCGCCGGGGATTGGTACTTCGGCCGGAACTCCTTTGGGGCACTGTTGGTTACGAACGGCGGCTGCCGCGACGGGATTGACGACCATGGCATCAGCGCCAACATGGGCGCAGAGTCCACGCTCGCCTACCTTTTAAGTGCGACTGCGCTGGCCGAGCCGCGCGCCCGGAAGCTTCGAATCGCGCGGTAGCGTCGAGGCCACGGGGCCTGGCGCGTCGAATTACAAGCAGTGATGATCGTAAAAACTGAAGAGCTGAACAGCGTCCAATCCGCAGCCGTCGAACACACCGACGGCCCTTGTTTGATCTTCGCCGGCGCCGGCAGCGGGAAGACGCGCGTGCTGACGAGCCGCATCGCGTACCTTCTTGAAAAGAAGAAGATCTTTCCAGACCGCATTCTCGCGGTTACGTTCACGAATAGAGCTGCGGGCGAGCTGAAAAGCCGTCTGGAGCGCATGGTCGGCGAGGCCGCCGGCGACTTGTGGACCGGCACGTTCCATTCAGTTTGCGTGCGCATGCTGCGCCGCGACGGAAAGAAAGCCGGCATCTCGTCCAACTTCGTCATCATGGACGAAACCGATCAGCGTCAGATCCTCAAAGACGTATTGCACGATCTCAACTATGACGAACGTCAAATGACGGTGGGACAAGCGCTCTCCGAGATCAGCAAGGCAAAGAACGCGCTTTTGACCCCCGATCAATACGAGACGCAGAATGTGTCGTTCGTGGGCGAACGCTACGCGAACGCCTATCGGGAGTACGAACGACGCCTGACCGAGAGCAACGGGCTGGATTTCGACGATCTCATCATTCGGACGATCCGGCTGCTCGAGTCGGATGAAGACGTCCGTACGCGCTACCAAAACAAGTTCCGGTACATTCTCGTTGACGAGTATCAGGACATCAACTTTGCCCAGTACAAGCTGTGCGCGATCTTAGCCGACGAGCACCGCAACATCACGGTCGTGGGCGATGACGATCAGTCGATCTATTCCTGGCGCGGCAGCGACTACAAGATGATCCTCAACTTCGAGCGTGATTTCAAGGGCGCCAAGGTCTTCAAGCTCGAGGAGAACTATCGCAGCACCCAAGCCATACTGGACGCGGCAAACGAGCTCGTCTCCAAGAACGAGTCGCGGCATCCCAAAAAGCTCTTCACCAAGCGCAGCGCAGGCGACAAGGTCACGGTGTACGGCGCCGAAAGCGAACGCGCCGAAGCGCGCTACGTCATCGAGAAGGTCAAAGAGCTCGTGCACGACGGCGCATCCTACCGTGACGTGCTCGTGCTCTATCGCACGAACGCGCAGTCACGCATCTTTGAGGAAGCGATGCTGGCGGAAGGCATCCCTTATCGCGTGGTCGGCGGCGTCGGCTTCTACCAGCGCACCGAGATCAAAGACATGCTTGCGTATCTGCGCTACGTCGTCAATCCGTCGGATGCCGTTGCGTTTCGACGGATCGTAAACGTTCCTCGCCGCAGCATCGGTCAGCAGACGCTGGCTTCGCTCGTGGACGCTGCGAATACTGCCGGGATCTCGGTCGGGCAGGCCATCTTCGATCGCGACCTGCTGCATCGCGTCGTACCGAAGAAGCAGCGCGAGCTGGAGCGCTTCGCCGAGCTCATCGAGAGCCTACGCGAGCGCCGGAAGTCATTCTCCATCTCCGATCTGCTCGTTGCCGTGATGGAGGAATCCGGCTACGTGCGCGAGTTGCGCGGCGACGACTCGGCCGAAGCGCGTGGGCGCTTGGAAAATCTCCAAGAGCTGATCGGCGTCGCGCGCGACTACGAAGGCGGCGAGAGCCCGGGAACGCTCGAGGACTTCCTCGCGAACGTCGCGCTGATCAGCGATCTCGATTCGCTCGATCCCGAGACGTCGTACATCACGCTCATGACCATGCACTCCGCCAAGGGTCTCGAGTTCCCGATCGTTTTTATGACCGGTCTCGAAGAGGGCGTCTTCCCGCACACGCGCGCGCTCACCGACAACGAAGATCTCGAAGAGGAGCGCCGGCTCGCCTACGTCGGCGTGACGCGCGCAATGGACCGGCTCTTTCTTTCCTATGCGATGCGCCGCTCGCTGTTCGGCAACACGTTCTCGCATCCGAAGTCGCGCTTCATCGAAGAGATGCCGTCGCTGGAGCACATCGGCGTGCTGCAAAGCGCCACTCGGCCGCAAGGCGGCCGGTGGCGTGAGGTCGCGATCCACGAGAGCGCGGGAGCCGGGATCAACATGAATCTCAAGGCCGGCGACAAGGTCCGCCACCCCAAGTGGGGCGAGGGCACCGTGGTCGACGCGGTCGGTGCAGGCGGCGACGGGCTTCTGACCATCAACTTCCCGAACGTCGGGCAGAAGATGCTGATGCTCAAGTACGCGCCGCTCGAGAAAGTATAAAACGAGCTCCGAGTCCCTATGATTCGGGTCGGCGTCGCAGGGGCGCTGGGACGCATGGGCCGCATGACCTGCGCCGCCGTTTCGGCGGCGCAGGATTTGGAATTGGTCGGCGGCTTCGCGCGCCGCTTCAGCGGCGAGCGGATTGGAGCGCATGCCGAGGGCGTTCGCGGCGATGCGCTGCTCTACGACGACCTGGCGGCGTTCTTGGCGCTGCGTCCCGACGTCGTCGTCGATTTCACGGTCTATCCAATCTCGCGCCAGGTTGCCTTCGAGGCAGTCGAGTCCGGCGCCGGCGTGGTCGTCGGCGCAACCGGATGGGCGGAGGCGGACGTTACATCGTTTCAAGACGCGGTAGCGAGCGCAAAGATGGGCGCGATGATCGTCCCGAATTTTGCGGTCGGCGCGGTCATGCTCATGCGGCTAGCGGAGATCGCCGCGCCGCACTTCCAAGGCGCCCAGATCATCGAGATGCATCACGATCAAAAGAAAGACAAACCGAGCGGAACCGCGCGTCTGACCGCGCAGCGGATCGAACGTGCTGCTCCGAATCTCGGCAGCGTGCCCATCCACAGCGTGCGCCTGCCCGGCCTCGTCGCGCATCAAAGCGTTCTCTTCGGAGCGACGGGACAGACGCTCGAGCTGCGGCACGATTCCTTGGCTCGCGAGTCGTTCGCCGACGGCATCTTGCTGGCGATCCGCAGCGTGCGCAAGCGACCCGGCCTGACGATCGGCCTGGATTCGCTACTCTTTGGACACGACCGTGTTTAGCGCCGGATCGTCCGCATGCGCAGCATGGGGGATGGGCCCTGAGGTCCGGGGGCCCCATGCGCAGCATGGGGGGTGCGCAGCCTGGGGCGGAGCAGCATGATGCGTAGGGCCCCCTCGGGGGACGTTTGTGTTTTCGCAATCCGGATGGGCCCTGAGGTCCGGGGGCCCCATGCGCAGCATGGGGGGTGCGCAGCCTGGGGCGGAGCAGCATGATGCGTAGGGCCCCCTCGGGGGACGTTTGTGTTTTCGCAATCCGGATGGGCCCTGAGGTCCGGGGGCCCCATGCGCAGCATGGGGGGTGCGCAGCCTGGGGCGGAGCACCGCTAGAATGAAGCTCGGCCTGATCGGCGCCACCGGCGTGGTCGGCACGACCGTCTTGCGCGTGCTCGAGGAGCGCCGCGTCCCCGTCGAGGAGCTGCATGCGTATGCGTCGCGCGATCGCGACGTACCGGTGCGGTTCCGCGATCGCGACGTCCCGGTGTTTGCCGCCACGCTCGAGCGGCTGCGCGCAGACGGCAACGACGTCGTCGTTTTCGCAAGCAGTGACGACGCCAGCGCGGAGCTCGCACGCGCGGTCGTAGAAACGGGAGCGGTCGTCGTCGACAACTCGTCGACCTTCCGCCTGGATCCGAGCTGTCCGCTCGTGATTCCGGAAGTCAATCCCGATGCGATCCGTCCGGAGCACCGCATCTTCCCGGTCGGTAATTGCACGGCGATCGTTCTCTGCGTCGCCCTGGCGCCGGTCGTCCGAGCCGCAGGCCTACGTAGCGTGCGCGTCGCGACGTATCAAGCCGTGAGCGGCGCCGGACGCGCGGGCCTGGAAACGCTCGAGGCGGAGGAACGCGGCGGACACCCGAACGGCACCTTTGCCGCGCCGATTTTCCGCAACGTCGTCCCGCAAATCGGGTCGTTCGATGCTTTCGGCGATTCCGGCGAGGAGAAGAAGGTCATCCTCGAGACTCGCAAGGTTCTCGGCCTTCCGAATCTCCACGTCGCAGCCACGACGGTGCGCGTCCCCGTGCGGCGCGCGCACAGTGAAGCCGTGTTCTTCGAGACCGAGCGGCCCGTTACGCGCGAAGATTTGGGGCGAGCGTTTGATATCGCGCCGGGCATCGTGTATCACCCCGACGGCATCGTGACGCCCCTCGATGTCGAAGACACCGACGACGTCCACGTTGCGCGCCTTCGCCCGGAAGCCGACTCCTTGCGTGACGAAGGCCTTCCGGGGACGCGCTTTCAGATGTGGATCGTCGGCGACCAGCTGCGCAAGGGCGCAGCAACCAACGGCGTGCAGATCATCGAGCTGCTCGCCGAGAAAGGCGTTCTGCGCTCCGGCGCGCGCCTGTCATGACCGCCCCCAAGGTCATCGTTCAAAAGTTCGGCGGCTCTTCGCTCGCGACATCCGAGCTGCGGGAGATCGCGGCATCGCGCGTCTTGGAAGCGCGCACGCGCGGCTACGCGCCGGTGGTCGTATGCTCGGCGATCGGACGCGCCCCCGATCCCTACGCGACGGACACGCTCGTCTCGCTGCTTGGGCCCGCGCGCAGCAGCCCAAATCGCGATCTCATGCTCGCCGTCGGCGAATTGATTTCGTGCGCGATCTTCGCCGAGCTGCTCACGTCGTGGGGTGCGGAGGCGCAAGCCATGACCGGCGCGCAGGCGGGCATTCTCACCGACAGCACCTGGTGCGACGCCAATATCAAGAAAGTCGATCCGCGAAACCTCGTAAGGGCCATCGTCAACAACGTCATTCCGGTCATCGCGGGGTTCCAGGGCGCGGATGAAAACGCCGCCCTGACGACCTTGGGGCGAGGCGGGAGCGATCTCTCCGCGATTGCGATCGGCGATGCGCTGGGCGCGGAGACCGTCGAGATCTACACCGACGTCTCGGGCGTCATGTCCGGCGATCCGCGGCGAATCGCCGGAGCGCATACCGTCGATCGCGTGAACTGGTCGGAGATGGTCGAGCTTGCAGGAAACGGCGCCAAGGTGATGCACGCGAAAGCGGCAACGCTCGCGCAGCGCTCGAATACGCCGTACGTCATCAAGGGCTTGCGGTCGAATTTCGGCACGGCGATCGACGAAGGGATGCCGATCGACCGCGACCGTCCCGTCACCGGCGTCACGGCGTTGCGCGATATCGCGTTCGTTCGCATCATCGCGGGAGAGGAAGACGTCGAAAAGCGCGCAGAGCTGGACAGGCAGCTGCTGCGGCGGATCGCCGAGAGCGGCGTCTCGATCGACATGATCAACGTGAACGCCGCCGGCGTTTTCTTCGTCTGCGATCACGAGAACGTCGAGGCGGTTCGCGAGCAGTTGCGCGACATGAATCTCGCCGTCCGCATCCGCCCGCACTGCGCCAAGATCTCCATCGTCGGTGCGGGGATGCGCGGAACGCCCGGCGTCATGTACCGGGTCGTCCGGGCGGTGACCGATGCGGGCGTCGAAATCATCCACTCGACCGACTCGAATATCACGATTTCCGTCCTCGTCCCGGAGGAAGATGCGCAGCGGGCCGAACAGGCTCTCCATGACGCCTTCCATCTCGGGCGCCGAGCCGCCGAAGAAACCCATGCCGGGTAAGGAGACGAAGATGCTCGGACGACTGCTGACCGCGATGATCACGCCGTTCGGCCCCGACGGCAGCGTCAGCTATCACGAAGCTGCCCGCCTAGCGGAGCACCTGATCGACATCGGCAACGACGGCGTCGTCGTGTGCGGCACGACCGGCGAGTCGCCCGCCCTGGAGACGCCGGAAAAGCTGCGCCTCTTCGAGGTCGTCAAGAAGAGGCTCGGCAATCGCGGAACGGTCATCGCGGGCACGGGCAGCAACAACACGCATCACTCCGTCGAACTGACCAGTGAAGCCGCGAAGTGCGGCGTCGACGGCATCCTCGCCGTCGTTCCGTATTACAACAAACCCACGCAAGACGGCATGCTGCGGCACTTCGGCGCGATCGCGGAATCGACCAGCCTGCCGATCGTCGTCTACAACATTCCGGGCCGCACCGGCGCGAACATGCTTCCCGCAACGCTGCGAACGCTGCAAGATCGTTACCCGAACATCGCCGGCGTCAAAGATTCAACCTCGGATATCTCGCAGGTGACCGCCGTACTGCGCGATCGCCGCGACGGCTTCGTGCTCTACAGCGGCGACGACCACATGTTCTTGCCGTACCTGTCGATCGGCGGCGAAGGCCTCATCGGCGTGGCGTCGCATCTCTGCGCGCCGCAATTCAAGCAGATGATGGAATCCTACGATGCCGGCGACGTCGCGCGCGCGGCGAAAATCCATCGCGAGCTGGCGCCGCTCTTCTCCGCGCTCTTTGCGACCACGAATCCGATACCGGTGAAGTGGGCAATGGCGCAATTGGGATGGGCGGTCGGCACGTGCCGCTCGCCGCTCGGGGTGATGCCCGAGGATCTCAAACCGCGTCTCGGCGGGTTGCTCGAGGCGTATCGGGCCGCGCCCGCGGCAGTTTGAACGCAATCGAAATCCTCGGCTGCCGCGTCGACGCCGTCGGACGCGAGGCCGCGGTCGAGCGCGTCGTCGCGCTGGCGCGCGGCAGCACCCCGTCATTGGTCGTCACGCTCGGAACGGAGATGGTGATGGAGGCGCAGCACAACGAGCGCTTTCGCGCTGCGCTCGCGAGCGCCGCGCTGGTGACGTGCGATACCGTCGGCGTGCTGCTGGCGTCGCGCCTGCGGGGCGGTCCGCTGCGCGAGCGCGTGACGGGCGTCGAGCTCGTGCGTGCGCTGGCACGGCGCTCGCAAAGCGACGATTTGCGCTTCTATCTCTTAGGCGGCCGCGATGACACCGCGTCACGTGCAGCCGCGGTGCTGCGAAATGCCGGAGCGCACGTTGTGGGAGCGCGCGATGGTTACTGGCCGCCCGGTTCGGACGCCAGCGTCGCGGCGGACGTGCGAAACACAGGAGCGAATCTGCTGCTGGCCGCCCTGGGATCGCCGAAGCAGGAGCTTTGGCTCTCGCAGTATCTGGGCGCGACGGGGTGCGCGGTCGGCGTCGGGATCGGCGGGACACTGGATGTTCTCGCGGGAAACGTTGCCCGCGCTCCGTTGCCCTGGCAGCGCTTAGGGCTCGAGTGGCTCTATCGGCTGGTACGGGAACCGTGGCGTTGGCGCCGGCAGCTGGCGCTGCCCGCCTTCTTGGTTCTTGCGCTCTTCGAGACGGCACATTCCCACTTCCCTACGGGTAAGACCACCGGGTGAAAGCGATGCTATTGGCGGGCGGGATGAGCACGCGGCTCTATCCGCTGACGCGTCAAGTCCCAAAGCCTCTGGTTCCCATCGCGGGCGAGCCGATCTCGGCTCGCATCCTGCGCTATTTGAGCTCGTACGGGATCGAGGACGTCGCCATCAACATTCATTATCACGCCGATCAAATTCGCGGCGCGTTCGGCGACGGCTCGCGATACGGCGTCCGGCTGCATTACCTTGAGGAGCCCAAGCTCATGGGCAGCGCAGGCGCGGTGAAGCAAATGGAGAGCTTTTTCCGGGACGGAACGTTCATCGTGATCGGCTGCGACGATCTCACCGACGGCAACTTGACGGACCTCGTGAATTTTCACAAGCGAAAGAACGCGCTCGCAACGATCGCTCTCTCGCACATGGAGGACGTCGAGCAGTACGGCGTCGTCATTACGAACGAGGACGGGCGCATCATCGACTTTCAAGAGAAACCCAAGAAGGGCGAGGAACGCTCGCACGAGATCAATACCGGTATCTACTGCTTCGAGCCGGAGATCTTCGAGCGTATACCGGCCGGCGTCTTCGTCGATTTCGGGAAGGACGTCTTTCCGGCTCTGCAGCGCGAGAATGCCGCCTTCTATGCGATGCCGATGCCGGGAGCGTATTGGTGCGACATCGGAACGCCGAGCGAATATCGCCGCGCGACGAACGAGGTGCTTGCCGGCCGGGTGGGGCCTCTCGACCCGAGCCTGCGGGCCATCCCAAAGGACGCGCAGCTTGGTGCGAACGTGCGCATCGAAGGTGACGTTTACGTCGGCGCCGGCGTGCAAATCGGCGATCGCGTTCGCATCGTGGGGCCGTCCGTCATCGGCAACCGCTCCCGCATCGAGCACGACGCATCCATCGAGCGCTCGATCCTCTGGGACGACGTGGTCGTCGGCGCGCGCGCGTCTTTAGACGGCGCTATAATCGGTAACTCGTATGTGATTCCGGCCACAGCCAAAATCAACGGCCAGATCGTCGCGAACGTGGAGACGGTCGCCGGCTGAAGGAACCGCCGGTCCGGGGGATGATAACCTCTTCACGATGGTAGCGAGCGCCTGGCTCCGTAGAGGAGCCGTGGTTTTCTGTCTCGCTGTTGCCGGTTGTCACGGCGGCGGTTCCTCAGCCGCGCCGGTGGCTAACCCCGGGGCTGCTTCCCTTGGGTCGGCCTCGTTCACGGTCGTCGTACCGCCGCCTGGCTCGTCAGGCGCGACGCCGCAATCCGTTTCCATCACCTTACTACAGGTCAACAGCATCGCTCCGAGCGGCAAGACGTCACCGACTACCGCGAATCTGTCGTCGTCGTCTTCGGGCTGCGCGCCTCTGCCGGGCGGGGCGCTGAGTTGCACGGTGAGCGTGTCCGCTCCCATCGGCAACGACACGTTCACGATCGTCACTTATGCTGCCCAGAACGCCACCGGTGCTCCGATTGCCACCACGCAGGCTCAGGCATCCATCGACGGGCGCAGGACGACGACGTGCGTGCAAAACGCGGTTAGCACAGCGGCGCCGGGGCGGACGATTTAGATGATACGGCGACTTGCAAGCGTCATGCGTGTCTGTATTGCAGTGGCCTGCGCTGCGTTGTTGCTGCCTCGCGGTAATCCCGCGAGCGCGCAAGCCGTTACACAATGGTCCCAATTCCTCGGCAACAGCGCGCACACGTCATACTCGACCGATCCGGCCATCAATGCATCGAACGCGGCGAGCTTCGGCGTCAAATGGATGGCAAATCTCTATAGCCCGGATCTCGGCTCGCCGGTCGTCGCGTTCAACGGTACATTAGGTAAAACCGTCGTGTACGTTGCCAACCAGCGTGCGGACATCTTTGCGATCGATGCGGCGACCGGGCAGCAGATCTGGAGCCAAAATCTGGGCTTAGGCGATCAAATCAACGCGACTCCTGCAGTCGGCCCCGACGGTTCGGTCTGGGTTGCGACGAACTACAAGGCGAAGCTCTATAAGCTCAACGGCGCTACCGGAGCGATCCTGTGCTCCGTTCCGAGTCCCAATGGAATGCCCATACAGGGCAGTCCGATGATTCCTTCGGTGGGCGCCTCCATGTATTGGATCGTTAACGACAGCAATACGGTTTCGGGTCCCATCGTCGCGACGAATCAGTCGACGTGCTCGACGATTTTTCAGTTCTATGGTTATCGCGTCAAACCGTCCGGTGGATGGACGACGCCCGCATATGCTACGACGGCAACCGGCGAATCGATCGTGATCAACGGAACAGCAGATCCGGATTCGACGGTCTATGCCGTCGATGCATCTACCGGTGCGCTGGTGTGGAAGTACCATACCTATAATCCTAGTGAGTACGACGTCGGCGACGGTGCGACGGTTTCCGCGCCGGGGACGAACGGATTCGCAGACGGCGTCGTGTACGTGAACAACAAATACGGCATCGAATATGCGCTCGATTTGACTACCGGTGCGCTCATCTGGAGTTACAGCGCCTATCCGTCCGGTTACAGCGGTTACCGCAATGATATTTCCAGCGCGGCGCTGGACGGAAACCAAATCGTCTTCGGCTATGCCAACGGGCTCGTAGCGCTCAATGCCACGAGCGGCGCACCGCTGTGGTCGTGGGCTGCTCCCGCCGAAGTCGCATCGTCTCCGGCAATCATCGGGCCGCCCGGCAGCGAGGTCGTGGCATTCGCCGACTTGACCGGCGCGTTTCGCGTCTCGTCGCTTTCGACGGGGACGCCGCTGTACAAATATCAAACCGGCGGGTACATAACATCCTCGGTTGCCGTGTACAACGGCGTCATCTACATCGCATCGAGCGACGGCTTTCTCTATGCGTTCGCTCCGGGAGGCGGTAACGGTGCAGCGCCGTCGGACGTCGTGACGTCGCCGTCGAACAACGTTACGGTGCCTAATCCTAACGGCTCGCTGACGATCAGCGGGACGTCGAGCGACGGTAGCAGCGTGAGCGCCGTCGAGGTAGCCGTGCAGGCGAGTGGTTCGGCGGGGCTTTGGTACAACGCCGCGGCAAATAGCTGGGGACCATCGCCCGTATCCAACCCCGCAGACCTGAGCAACGCGGGATCTGCGAGCACGGCGTGGTCGTTCGCGCTTCCGGTTGCGACCGACGGCGGTTCATACAAGGTTTTCGTGAACACCATCAACGGCGCGCACATCACCGATCGCGGAAGCAGCGTGGCGTTTACGGTTTCTCCCAGCAGTAGCTCTCCGACGCTCAGCACGTCGGCATTTTACGTCGCTCCGGGGCAGACGTTCAGGGCTACCGGCGGCGGCTTTCTCGGCGGCGAGCACGTGACGTTTACGTTGTTCGGCAAAACGGCAGGCAACGCGACCGCCGAGAAGAGCGGGGCGCTCCCGTCAGCCAAGGTCACGGTGCCGGCTACGGCACCGTTCGGCCCGACTACGCTCACCGCGACCGGCAGTACGTCGCTCAAGACGTCGACGGCGACGGTCTACGTGAGCAATTCCTGGAGCCAATTCGGTTATAGTTCGCTGCGCCAGTCTGCGGAACCCAACGATCCGGTCATCGCAACGACGATCGACGTCGGCCAGGGCACGACTCTCGGGAAGAGCTGGGTGTACGCATCGGGAGCTCCGATCAACACCGAGCCGGCCGTGGTTAACGGATACGCCTACATCGGCAACGACGCAGGCGTGCTGAGCGCGGTCAACATTCAATCCGGATCGCCGGCCTGGACATACGATGTTCCTTCCGGCGCTTCGATCCGAGCATCGCCTGCCGTCGATCCTTCGGGCAACGTCATTTTCGGGGCGACCGACGGCAATCTCTACGTGGTCAGCTCGACGGGATCACTGGTTAAGAGTATCAGTCTGGGCGGGAACCTTACGCCGCCTGCGGTCAACGACGGCACGATCGTCGTGGCTTCGGACAGCGGCGCGGTGTACTCTATCGCCGACGGAACGTGGACCACGAACTGGAGCGTCAACGCAGGTGCTGCCGTTCATTCGCCGCCGTCGTTCGATCCGCAGAATGCGCTGGTCATTTTCGGGACGAGCGGCGGGGCAGTCGTCGCCGTCAATTCCGACACGGGCGCGCGCGTCTGGACTGCTGCGACCGGCGGAGCAATCACCGGAGCGCCGGCGATCTTCAACGGCGCCGTGTACGTCGGCTCGGCGGATGCTCACGTCTACGCTTACAATGAGACGACCGGTACGTCGCAATGGACCTTTACCGCGGACGCACCGATTCAGGGCGGTGTGGCGGTCGGCGTCTACCGGGGGCAAACGACCGTCGAATTCGGCACGAACTCCGGGTCGCTGTACCAGCTGTCCTCCACCGGTGCGCAACAACTGCACGAAGCCGGAACGTACGGCAAGTCGGCGGTGGTGGGATTTGCTGCTGCCGAGGACTCTTCGTTCGGGACGCTGACGAACGGCACAATCGGCATGGTGAGACTAAGCGGTGGGCGTTGGAGTTTTCGGACGGGCGGTTCGCTGACCGCCCCGCCGGCTATTCTCAACGGAACCGTGTATCTCGGTGCGGGGAACGGCAACCTCTACGCATTCTCGCCGAATGCGGCGACTCCGATGTCGGTCATGCAGAACGGCGGCGCTATCGTGACGGTAACTAGCGGCTGGACGTGTACCACGCCCCAGTAGGCTGGTGCCTACGGGTTCGTTGCCGAAAGATACGGATCGTTGGCGAACGCTGTAAATGCAGGTAAGCCTTGTGGGCTGAGAATCCAGTTTGCGTTGTTGCCGACCGCATCGAAGTACATGTAGCCTCGAACGAGCGGATACTGGCTTGCGAGGCTTGATGCAGCGCCAGTGAAAAAGCTGGTTTGCACGGCGGCCTCGGCGCCGGTCTCGGCGATGAGTATGGGTTTATTGAATACCTTGAGAGCGTTATACGCGACTGCATACGTCTGGACGAAGCTTACGTTGGCGTCGTCGTAATCGTCCAAGCCAACCCAGTCGACCTCATCGCCGCCGGGATAGTAGAGGGCGGGATTTACACCCTTCCCTGACGGATTGAAGAGCCAGATGACATTGCTCGCTCCGGACGCGGCAAAGATTTCGCGAATTCGTTGCCAAGCGGCGACGTATTCGGACGGCGACAGATAAAAATTGACGGAGTCCGTGTTGGGATCGTAGCAGATGTCGCGAAAACCCGGATGCGTTGCCAAATTCATTTCCCAAAGGAAGCGCAAGAAGATAGGGCCGCCGTACGCTGCGACATCACGCGCGCGCCTCGCGATGAGGTCATCCTGCGAGCCGTTTACGATCTGGGCATCGGGTACTCCGCAGTTCCACGATATCACGGGGATGCGGCCGTTATTGAGATCGTCGAACTCGTTGACGCCCGGAAACACGTCCGTCCAACCGTAGTAGTGCTCGTCGAGGGCAAGCTTGCGTCCGATCAGCGCTTCGAAGGCGGCAACCCCACTCGGTCCGCCGCCGCCGGCCAACCCTTGCGGATTGACGAACGCGCCAAAAAAGATCGTGCTGGCGGGCGGCGTGATCGGTGCCGTCGGCAGGTCGGCAGGCACGGAAGGAAACGGCGCGGGACCTGTTGATCCGCCGCCTCCCGTACCGCACCCCGCGGAAGAGACGAGTAGAGCAAATGCCGCCATCAAAGCAAGGAACGCGGGCTGTAATCTCGTCATAGTTACGGAGGCATGGCCGACATGTATGGATCGCTCGCAAACCCTTCGAATGCGGTCAATCCCGCCATCGTCAAGGTGTAAGGTCCGCTGTCGTTTGTGTCGTTGTAGACGAAACCTTCGATTTGCGGAAACTGAGATTGCAGCACCTGGGGCGCTCCCTGAAAAAATGGAGCTTGATTCAAGGCGTTTGCACCGGTTCCGCTGACCATCATCGGCTTGTTCAGTGGTGCGAGGGTGGCGTACATTGTCGCGAAAGTTTGCGCGAACGTCACGTCGGTGGCATCGTACGCGTTCATCGCGACCCAGTCGACTTGCGAGGAGCCGGGATAATAAGGCAGAGGATTGGAGCCGGCGCTATTTGTCGCCCACAGCCACACGGCGTTTGTGACACCGGTAGCGGCGAAAATAGCACGGATGTGTTGCCACGCAGCAATGTACTCCACCGGTGAAAAGGTTTGTCCGGGATCGGTTGCGGGATCGAGGCACGCTTGCCGTACAGCCGTCGAGGCGGGCACGTTGGCATCCGGAAAGTAGCTTATGAATACGGGATGCCCATATTGTAAGACAGTCGTGGCGCGTGTCTGAATCAGAAGATCGGCGTCGCCGGCGACGATCTGTGCGTCAGACGGCCCGCAGCTCCACATCTCGACCGGCACGCGTCCAGCCAACAGGTCTGCGCTCTCGTTGTTGCCGGGAAAATTTGCAGTCCATTTATACGTGTGGACATCGAGCGCCAACGTTCGGCCAATGGTAAGCTCTAACGCGGCGATACCGCCTTGCGAGACGTTTACGACCGCACCCAGGTAGATCGAACCCGGAGTCGGCGCGATGATCGACGCGGCCGGCGGCTGAGGTGTCGGCGTTGGGAGGAGTGTGACCCTGCCTCCACCGCCTGCGCCGCATCCGCTTAGGATTGCCCCGAAGGCAATTACGGCAACTTGGAAGATCGCCGTTTTACTGCCCAAAGTATTGCACCGGCACGCTCGCGGACATGTACGGATCGTTTGCCATGGCTTGAAATGCAGGAAACGCACTGGGGACAACGCGCCAATCGACGGTCGAACCGAGGTTGTCGTAGTACATGAAGCCTTTGATCTGAGGAAATTGTGTCTGCAGCGTCGGAACGACGTTCTGAAAAAATGCGACTTGATTCGCAGCCGTAGCGCCCGTCTCTGTCACTAAGATCGGCTTTCCGAAAGAGGCAACCAAGCCGTACAAAGCCGTAAAAGTCTGCGTCACGGTGAGGTTGGCGAAGTCCCAATTGTCGATGCCGATCCAGTCGACCTGAGAATCGCCCGGGTAATACGGACGCGGATCCTCAACCGGATTATCGGAATCAGAACTTGCCGCTACGGTCCACACCCAGATGGCGTTGGTTGCTCCCGCCGCGGCGAAGATCGAATGAATATGCTGCCAGGCAGCAATGAATTCCGAGGGAGAAAAGGCCTTGTTGCTCTGATCGGTGGCTGCATCGTAACATAGCGGTCGCGCTCGAGGCGGTACGCCCGACGGCACATTGATATCGTAAAAAAAACTAATCATGATCGGACGGCCGTAGGCCGCAACGGCAGCTGCCGTCGCTTGCAGCGACGGATCGGCGGTTCCGGCAGCGATCTGGGCGTCTGAGATGCCGCAATCCCAAAACTGGAGGGGCAGCCGCGCGTTCGCGGCGTCGTCCAGGTCAGGGATATTCGGCCAAAGCGTTGTGAATCCGACAAAGTGGAGATTAATCGCAAGCTTGCGGCCCAGTTGCGATTCAAACTCCGCCACCGCGGTCGGATTGTTTCCATTCGCTAGACCGCTGGGATCCACGTAAGCACCGAAATAGATAGAACCCGATGGAACCAAAGGCCCGACGTTCATCGGTGCGGCGAGCGTCGGCTGAATGCTCGGTATCGCTTGAGGGACAGCATTCGAGGATGTGGAACCTGCTCCGCATCCTATGAGCAACGGCATCGAGGCATACACAATCGCGGCGATGAGGAACCACCTTGCGCGACGGTTCATCGCGTGGTTCCTTCCTCGCCGGCGTTTGTGCTCGAAGAGCCGGCGCATGCGTCGGGTGCCAGCAGCAAGAGCCGGTTAGATTCCAGGTATACTTGGGCGCGGGCGTCCATTACGGCGCGTTCGCTGCCGTAGCTTTCGATGGTTCGCTGCTGGACCTCATCGAAAGCTGCTGCCCCCTTTTGAGGAAGGTTCGCAAAGCGGATCCGAGCGACGCGCAGGGCTTCACGCTTGGCGGCAGCATCGACGATCGCGTGCGCGAGCGCGGATTTTGCATTGACTAGATCTGCCAAGGTCGCTTCGACGTCGGCAATGAGGTCTCGCCGGCGCTGTTCTTCCTCGTCGCGAAATGTCTGGATTTCGTCGCGCAACGCTTTTTTAAACGCTTGTTCGGCGACCTTGCGATGAAATGGCATGTTCAGGCTAACGTCGACCGTCAGGGCGTAGCCGAGGCCTCGCGGTGCGTCCGTATATCCGCCGAGACCCATCTGCACGGAACCGTCGACGCTCGACCACCGCACGAGATCCAGCGATGCGGTGCGCCTTGCGATCTCGGTATCGAGGCGGCGCATTTGACCATCGGTCGTAAGGGCCGATGCTACGACGCGGTCCTTGTCGAGACCACAGTTCGACGGAATGTCGGGCTCGGTCGGATCGAAGGGCTCTAATTTCTCATCTGCGACTGCTCGGAGTTTCGCCAGCGCAATTGAGCGGTCGCTCTGAAAAGTGCTCAAATCGGTCTTGACGCGGTCGATTCCATCGAGAAAGGTGAGGAGGTTCGCCTCGGTCCAGAAGCCGATCTTGCGCAAAGCGCGTGCGGGTGCGACTGCCTGGCGGTCTAGCGTGAGGAAATGCGACGCAACCGACTCATCTTCTGCATACTGCCAATACTGAATATAGCTCTCTCGCAGCGTTGCCAAGAGGATGCGCCGCTCGGCTGCCAGATCGATCCGGCGAAGTTCGCTGTCGGCCCGAGCCGCCAGAATATCTTCTTGTTCGCGATCGCGGGTACCGAGCAATGGGAGGCTGATGCCGGCGCGCTGTCCGTAGCGAAAGATGCTGTTGTTGCCGTAGGCGATGCTGACGACGTCGCTACGCGGGCCCGTCGCGCTTTCGGCGAAATAGTGTGGTCCAGAATTAGCCTTCGTTCGTTGCAGGACTGCGTCGGCGGCCTCGATTCGTGCTGCAGCCGCAGCCAGCGTCAATGATTCCGGAAGACGCGACTCCAGCGTGCTTAGCGACGGCGGCTGATCTGCGATGCAAACTTTCCAAACGCCGGCGAGCGCCAACGCCAAGAGTGCTGCACCGCAGAGAGCCTTAACGATGCGGAATCTGGCTCCAGATATGCTTCGGAACATACGGGTGCCAAGGCTTGATATGGAGGAGCTCACGCCAAATCTGTATGACTTGCGTCAAGAAGATCGGCAATCGGTACAACGGATAAAAGAAGATGAGCCAGAACTCGCTAAGCGTCGGTTCTCCGCCGACGTCGGACGCGATCAAGCACTTGACGAAGAGCATGATCGTCGTTAGCCAATAGAGTCCGGCAATGACCTGCGGAGCTTCGGAGCCGTGCAGCAACCGCGCCGAAAGAGCCGCCATGAAGGCAAACTCGGGAATGAGCGTGCGGTTCAACACGTTTTCGTAGTAGATCAGCGCTTCTTTGACGCCGTAGCGGAAGCTCCCGAGGTCGCGATGCTTTCGCAGCCGTATCTTTACCATATTGCGAGTCCAGCGGGAACGCTGCCGCAAGAGACGCCGCAGCGTCCTTGGAACCGTCGTCTTGATGCGGCCCTCAAGCGCGAATTGTATCTGCCAGCCGGCTTTCCGCAAACGCAGGGTTATATCAGTATCCTCCCCTAAGCCGGGATCGTAACCGCCTAGCTCACGAAGGGCGCGCGTGCGAAACATTCCTCCCATGCCCGAAATAATGACGATTGCGCCAAGAGGTGCACGCCACATTTGCACGAGCGTGAACATCAGCATGTATTCGATGCGCTGAAATCGGGTCAGGAGGGTGTCTTTATAGTTCCGAACGTGAATGCTCGGGCATACTGCGCCGACCTGCGGGTTTTGGAAATAAGGCAGTAACTTGTGAAGCGTATCCTTTTCCAACTGACTGTCAGAATCGAGCTGGAAGACGAATTCTCCGCGCGCCAGCATGAGCGCCAGGTTGAGATTCACTTGTTTGCCGGAATGCATCCCGTTGGCGAAAACTCGAACGCGGCCGGTTCTCTCGAACTGTCTAGCCAGGACGACGGTGTTATCGGTTGAGTAGTCGTCGGCGAAGATTACCTCGACGTTGCGGTAATCAGATTCGAGGACGGAGCGGATACAGGGAACGATGTCTTCGCCCGGATTACGCCCTGCGATGATCACCGACACCAATGGCTCGGCGTCGTCGAACGGACCCAGTGAAGGCGAGCTATAGACTTGAGGCCGGATCAGCCAAGTCAACCACGCCAAAGGCGTGGGAAGCTGATAGCGAACGACGAAGTAGACCATCGCCCAAAAGAACAGGTTGGACCCGCTTGCGAGAACAGTGAAGGCGGCGATCGCGTCACCGATGTGATGTGGATCCAGAAATGAGAAAAGCCAGTCGACGTATCCCGGAAACAGGCGCCAGGAATAATTAACGAGCGCGCTCATGGTGCTTTGCGACGTCCTCGAGGCGTCGGAGGATTTCGTTGAGGTCGGCTCCTTCGACGGTGACTGCGCCGTTCCAGAGACGGCGGAGCCGTTGGACCGTGGCGCGCGTCTGCCATCGGCTTGCCCCCGGGAGCACCGCGACGAAAAGCCGATCATCGAATCGCCCGAGCTTATCGGTTTCCTTCAGAAGCTGTCGGGTTTGGGAGATCACGCCCTCACCGTCGCTTTGGAGAGCGATCAACCCAAAGTTGGTTCCCAACGTTCGGCGTCTGCGACACTCGTCTTCAATCGCGTCGATTAGCGCGTGGCGACGATAGACGGACTCGCAATGCTCGTATAGGGCTTCGCGTTCCCTCTCGAGCAACCGTCCTTCTCGAAGCGCCGCGCGGCCAAGCCCTGTTAGCCGATATGCGTAGACGTCGCGAGACTTGACGGCTTTCATCTCATCAGCCGCAAACTTGGCGCCGCACGACAAGCACAGGGCGCCGACGTCGGGCACTTGAAACGTGGCATTGCAGGCCCGGCACGAAAACGATTCCCCGGGCCGTCCGTAGTCGGTGCCGAGTTCCTGCAGGATGCGGCGACACTTAGGGCAGCGTCTGCCCATTGCATCCTCCACAAACGTGCCGGCCGGTCCGACAAAAGCGCACCGAAAATGTATGAGCGTCTCGACGGCAGCGATGTTCGAGCTATGGCACTCGACGCAAATCTCGCGGACGTTCAGGGCGTGACCGTCGCAGTTTGGGCAAAGCGAAATGCGATCCACGAATACGCGGTCGAGATAATCTCGCGCGGCGAGCTCCTCGAGCTGCGCGAGAAACGAGCCGTCATCGAGCTCGGAGCGACTCGCCGGATAAACGTAGCCGTTGACGGCATATGGGTCCCATTTCGGCTCCAGAGACGGGCCGGCTTCACTGGCGCTCGCGAGAACAACAAGGAGACGTTCGGTGGTCGCTTTCATGGATGTGAGAGGAAAGAGAAGAGATGGCCGGGCACAGCTTGACGGCTGCGGATTTGTATGCGCACGCGGCTCTGCGAATCGTAGCCGAGCTGCTCGCGGACGCTTTCAGGAAGGTTCGTAAAAGCAATTCGAACCGGGCGGTACTCCGACCACTGAACGTGCTCCCAAAAAAAGCGCGTCATCTGTTCGGGTAATTTCGTGAGGTTCGGATAGATGCCGATGACGCGCCCGTCAAGCGTCCGGGCGATGCCCTTGACCGTGATCTCAGCTTTTTGGCCGACTCGAAGCCTATCGACGGCGGACGGATCGAAGAAAGCTAGGATGTAGGCTCGCTGCGGATCGAAAATATCAAAAAGGGGTGTTCCGGGATCGATCACGTTGTCCGGCCGTAGGTTGTTGCATTCGACGATGATGCCGCCGACAGGCGCTTTGAGTGGTTCTGCCGACACGCGTTGAGACAACGCTCCGATTCGATTGGTGTTTTCCTGATTGGCATTGATGCGCGAGCGCTCGTCGATGACGACGCGTTTGAGACGTTCTTGCGCATCGCGCCAGCCTGCACGAAGACCTCTCGCCGTAGCGACGGCGGCCAACCATTCCTGGCGTACGCTCTGCCATTCGACCCGGCCAACCGCGCCGGCTCGATAAGAGTGGTCGTACGCCGCAAAAAGCGATCCTTTGCGATCGGCATCGAGTTGGGCGGCAAGATATTTTTGGTGGGCAGCCTCCTCCAGCGCGCGCGCCTGCGAAACGCCTTCGTCGAGCGCAATCCTTGCCAGCACGAGCCTTTCCTTTGCTTCGGCGTACTGCTCGTCGTAATCCGCTTGCACTAAAAAATTACTTACTATTGCCAGAGTCTGCCGCGGCTTCACTTGATCGTTGCATTTGACCAAAAGCCGAGCCAGTTTCGCGCGATAGATGGGAGTCACGGGGACCAGCTCGCCTTGCACGAGCGCATCGGCCTCGAGATAGAAGTAACGCGGAAGAAGAACGTATGCGATCGCGACAGCTACGAGCAGCAATAAGGCGATGCGCGCCCAGGGAAAACGCCGCCGTTTCGATGGGACAATGACAACAGGACGCCGCCATGTAAAACGCACGATAAGCGTCGTAACCGTATCGCGGCGTGCCGCCCTTTCCCTTGCTGCAAGGCTAAATTATGACTTTGCCGCATAAAAAGGCCGCCCCGCGGGAGCGGCCTTCGCCTGGCGCCGGGGTCAAGCCGGCGCGATCACCGGCGGGATTCCGCAGCCGCTGAACGTTGCCGTAAACTTGCCGGGATTCGCCCCGCCGGCCTGCGTGTACTTGATTTGACCGCTCGTGAATGCGGGCGGCGTGGTGCACGTCGGATCGAATTGCAGCGGCTGCGTGATCTTGAAGGTCACGCCCCAGAGCGACACCCCGTTCCAGTGCGTTGCCGTGCCGTGCGCCTCGTCGAACTGACCGGCGGGGAGCTTGCGCAGGAGCTGCACGCTCAGGCCGGGAGCTGCCGTAAAATGCCACTCCCAGTCGTTGGTGATCTCAATCGTTTGGGTCGGAAGGGTTCTCAGGGCGTCGATCTGCCGCGTAACGCTCAACTCATGGCTCGACGGCGCGGTGACGAACCGTTGCCCGTTGCGCACCTCGGTGAACGGCACGCCGCTGAGGTCATTGCCGGCGAGGCTGAGGTTGATATCGGTTTGCGTGTAGGACAGGCTGTTCCGATTGTTCGAGGTGTCGGTGATGTTGATGTCGCCGTTGACGGTCATGTTCGGCGCCCAGTCGAGGTTGGTGCAGTTGTCGTGTGAGTACGTCTCGTTTGCGGGCAGACCGTCCGGGTTGATCACCTGCGGCAACGGTGAAGCGTGAATGCAGGGATTGCTCTGCGCCGAGCGGCTTCCGGTCGATGTCGTGACCGTGTCGAGGTTCGTCGCGTACCCGCTCGTGAACTCGGGCACCGATGCGTTTACGACTTCGGTCATTTGTTGGGCCGTCAAAGGCTGGTTGCTCGAGCTGGGGCCTTGCAAGGACCCACTTCCGGCCGCCGGCGTTCCGGCGCCCCCGCCACCGCCGCAGCTCGCCAGCAGCATCGCGATCGCGAAGAGTCCGCCGATCGTCACGATTCGACGGCCGAGAGCTGGTAGCATCAAAAACCTCCTAACGCAAATGTCGCCGAGGCGATTCGCCATATCAATGTGCAGCGATCGCCGGCGGGATTCCGCAGCCGCTGAACGTTGCCGTAAACTTGCCGGGATTCGCCCCGCCTACTTGCGTGTACTTGATTTGACCGCTCGTGAATGCGGGCGGCGTGGTGCACGTCGGATCGAATTGCAGCGGCTGCGCGATGCTGAAGCCCACGACGACGATCGATGCGCCGTTCGAGTGTGCCGCTGTGCCGTGCGCCTCGTCGAACTGACCGGCGGGGAGCTTGCGCAGGAGCTGCACGCTCAGGCCGGGAGCTGCCGTAAAATGCCACTCCCAGTCGTTGGTGATCTCAATCGTTTGGGTCGGAAGGGTTCTCAGGGCGTCGATCTGCCGCGTAACGCTCAACTCATGGCTCGACGGCGCGGTGACGAACCGTTGCCCGTTGCGCACCTCGGTGAACGGCACGCCGCTGAGGTCATTGCCGGCGAGGCTGAGGTTGATATCGGTTTGCGTGTAGGACAGGCTGTTCCGATTGTTCGAGGTGTCGGTGATGTTGATGTCGCCGTTGACGGTCATGTTCGGCGCCCAGTCGAGGTTGGTGCAGTTGTCGTGTGAGTACGTCTCGTTTGCGGGCAGACCGTCCGGGTTGATCACCTGCGGCAACGGTGAAGCGTGAATGCAGGGATTGCTCTGCGCCGAGCGGCTTCCGGTCGATGTCGTGACCGTGTCGAGGTTCGTCGCGTACCCGCTCGTGAACTCGGGCACCGATGCGTTCACGATGTTCGTCATTTCCTGGGCGGTCAGCTGGCTTGTCGAGCTCGTTTGCGCCGAGCCGGCAGCCGGCGTTCCGGCGCCTCCGCCACCGCCGCAGCTCGCCAGGAGCGCCGCGGCCGCAAGGAGGCCGCACATAGTAAGGATGCGGTGACAGGGAGACATTAGCGCGCCCTCCTGACGGTGAAAGCCGGAAACACGATTCGCAGCCTTCAGCGAGCTCTCGCTCCGGCTGGAGGGCGACTTGGCGGATCCTCGACGAGGACCTTCTCGCCCTTGTCTTCCTAAGCGACTTTGCGGGCAGGCCGAAGATCGGACGCCCTTAGCAACTATGACCTCGCTTACCCAGGGTGCGGAGATGACTGCACGAATAAAGGTCGCTCGCTGTGGTCGACGGGCGTCTCACGGCTTGTTCAGTCCCCCATCAGGAGCAGCCTCACGTGAAAGTTATAGTCTTAGGAGGTGATGGCTTTTGCGGTTGGCCATCAGCCCTGCACCTCTCGGCGCGAGGTCATGAAGTCGTAATCGTTGACAATTTGTCTCGGCGCAAGATCGACGTCGATCTCGAAGTCGAATCCCTCACGCCGATTTCGTCCCCGAGCACTCGCCTTGAGGCCTGGGCTGAGGTTACAGGTAAGGCGATCCCCTTTCACCGTGTAGACATCGCCCAAGATTACTATTACCTGCTGAGCCTGTTCGAAGACTGGAAGCCCGACACGGTCGTGCATTTTGCCGAACAGCGTGCAGCGCCGTTTTCGATGAAATCTTCGTGGCATAAGCGTTACACGGTAAATAACAATCTCAACGCCACGAACAATGTTCTCGCTGCGATCGTCGAGTCGGGTGAGGACATTCATCTCGTTCATCTCGGCACCATGGGTGTGTACGGATACGGTACCGCCGGGCTCAAAATACCCGAAGGCTATCTTTCGGTGAAGCTGGAGACCCCGACCGGCGACGCGGTCGAGGAGATTCTCTATCCGGCGAACCCCGGCAGCATCTACCACATGACGAAGACGCAAGATCAGTTGATGTTCGCGTTTTACGCCAAGAACGACAAATTGCGCATTACCGATCTGCACCAAGGCATCGTCTGGGGTACGCAAACCGAAGAGACTAAGCTGGACGAGCGTCTGATCAATCGCTTCGATTACGACGGCGATTATGGGACGGTCCTCAATCGCTTTTTGATGCAGGCGGCGCTCGGGTATCCTTTGACGGTGCACGGGACCGGCGGGCAGACGCGTGCCTTTATAAACATTCAGGATACGGTGCGATGCATCGAGCTTGCGGTTCTAAATCCGCCACAGCGTGGACATCGCCCTCACATCCTCAATCAGATGACCGAGGTGCATCGCGTGCGGGATCTCGCGAAAATGATATCGGAGATGACCGGCGTGGAAATCGCCTATCTCAAGAATCCCCGAAACGAGGCCGACGAGAACGACCTCCACGTAGAAAACGCTCGTTTGCGCAGTCTCGGGCTCGAGCCGATCACGCTGGAAGCCGGACTCATGCGCGAGGTTACCGAGATTGCGAGAAAATTCGCGTATCGTTGCGACACGATGAAGATTCCATGCACGTCCGTTTGGCAGACGGAGCGCAAACCGAAGCATGCTGCGGAAGCCGGCAACGGAAACCTCCCGGTTGGGCACAGGGTGGGGGAGGTACCGGTCTAGGGAGAGTCGCTCAAGTGACCTTTGTTCGAGCGGCTGCGATCGCTCTTGCCGTCGTCCTTTGCTCGAGACCCGCCGCGGCCGTAACGCATCGCGCCGTTCGATGGCTGTTGGCAGGACGCATCGTGCAAGACATCCTGAAGGATCCTTCCGCTGCCCGATTGCTCGACGGAACGTCGCCGTACATCGTTCAGCGTAATCCACGTTCTCCTATACCACCCGCGTGGAAGGCGGTGCGAGTGCGCTCGTTCACGAGCTATCGTGACATCAAGCGCGCCTTCGCAAAGGGCTCCCTCGATCGCGGCGTTCAGGCCGTGATGTACGATAACGAATCGTGGAAGTTCACTCCCCGGATGGAACAACTCGATCCTGCAACATACGATCGTTTGGCGGCGCAACTGGTGCACGGGCACGGGCTGCAGTTTATTGCGGCGCCGGCCACCGATCTCGTGTCCGTGCTTTCGCCCGGTGTGCGGAAAGGACGATACGACAGGTACATCGAGCTGCGAATCGCGGAAGCCGCAGCACGGTACGCCGACGTCTATGATATCCAGGCGCAAGGATCCCAACGCAACATCGAACTGTTCACGCGGTTCGTGCGGCAGGCTGCGGCCCAAGCGCGGGCGGTAAACCCTCGCATCGTGATCCTTGCCGGCATCAGTACGAATCCTAGCGGCCAACGCGCCGACGCTGCCGAAATCGTGAATGCGATCGCGGCGACGCGCGACGTGGTCGATGGCTACTGGCTGAACGTGCCAAGCCCGAGCCCACAATGCCCGCACTGTACCGAGTATAGGCCGGACATCGCATTGGACGTGCTGCGGCAGGCCGCTAACTAGAGAATCGGGTCCGCGCCGTGTTGTTCCGCGTCGCTTGCGAGTGTTACGCGAGCGTGCTAGTGTAAGAATCCGCCGCCTAGGATGACGGCGAGGTGATTTCCATGGGTTTCCGTTCCCTACTCGATGCTGGATATGGAGGAACCCGATGCCCCGATTTTTGCTTGAAGTATCGTATACGTCCGACGCGTGGGCAGCACAGCTCGAAAATCCGACCAATCGGCCGCAAGCGATCAAACCGGCTCTCGACGCGATCGGCGTGAAGATCGAAAGCTCGTTCTTCGCCTTCGGTGAGTCGGATATCGTCGCGATCGTCGACGCTGCCGACGACGTGACGGCGGCTGCGCTCTCGCTGTGCATCAGCGCCAGCGGCGTCGCAAAGTCAGTGAAGACGACACCGCTCATGGCGATGGAAGAAGGCATAGAAGCGATGCGCAAGGCGGCGCGCGGGCTTGCCGTCTATCCCAAGCTCTCCAAAGCGTTGGCGACGGCCGGCAAGAATTAAGCCAAAAGTGGCCCGCGAGCGCGGGCCACTACCTTGTTGCGCCCGCGCAGCGCAACAAGGAGGATTGTGTGGAATCAAATCGTGTCGCTCGTTTTTCCGAGATGGTGTATCGGCTGCGAGCGTGACGACGTGCTCTTGTGCGAGCGCTGCGCGCGGCGCGCCGGCGAAGCGCAGACGATCGTTCTGGGCGGTATCACGATGCGGGCCGCGCTTCCGTACGACGGGTTCTTGCGCGCTGCCGTCGTCGAGTTCAAGCAGGGGCGCAGAGGGTTCGCCGGCGACCTTGCAGTGTTAGTCGCGCCGTTGCTCGAACCGGGCATCACGCTCGTGCCCGTCCCGACGACGCGCCGGCGGATCGCGCAGCGCGGTTTCGATCAAACCGTCATGCTCGCGCGCGCGCTCGAGCGACGCTGCGGCATCGAGATCGCGGACATCTTGCGCAGGCCGGGAAACGCGGCTCAGCATGGCCTGTCACGCTCGGAACGCCTGGCGGCAAGCGGCAGATTTGCGGCGAGCCCCCGGACACGGGCATTCGCCGGAAGGCTCGTCTTATTCGATGACGTACGAACGACCGGCGCAACGCTGCTCGATGCGGCTCGCGCTCTCCGCGAAGGCGGATACGACGTGCGCGACGCAGTCACGTTGGCGTGGACGCCATCTACCTCGCTCGTGCATGCGAATTAGCGCTGCGCGGCGTCGGCAGCACGTCGCCGAACCCGTGCGTCGGCGCGGTGATCGTGCGCGACGAAATCACGCTTGGCGAGGGCTATCATCGCGTCCGCGGCGCCCCACACGCGGAAGTCGAAGCCATCGCCGACGCGCGCGCCCGAGGGCACGACGTGCGCGGTGCAACCCTGTTCGTTTCGCTCGAGCCGTGCAATCATCATGGAATGACGCCGCCGTGCACCGATGCCGTGATCGCGGCGGGAATCAAGCGCGTCGTCATCGGCGCCGCCGATCCGAATCCGAAAACGAAGGGCGGCGGAGTTGCGCGATTGCGTGCGGCTGGCGTCGAGGTGGTCGTTGCAGAGGACGGATGGGCGCGCGTGATCGTCGAGCCGTTTGCCGTCGCGATTGACTCGACGCGTCCCTACGTCACGCTCAAAATGGCCGCATCGCTCGACGGCTACGTCGCGCCGCAACGGGGACGCCATTGGCTCACAGGCGATGCCGTTCGCGTGCGCGTTCGCGAGCTGCGAACGGCGCACGACGCGGTGATGGTCGGCGCCGGAACGATCCGCGTCGACGATCCGAAGCTCACCGTTCGTCCGGCGCATGGACGGCGGCGCCCGTATGCACGCGTGGTCGTCTGCGAAGACGCACCCGTGCCCGCAGGCGCGCACGTTTTCGAAGCCGTTCCCGGCTACGCGCGAACGATTGTCGTCGCGCCGGGTGGCGCCCGGTCGCGCTTTGCGCAGCTCGAACGCGTTGCCGAATGTCTTTTCGTGGGCGACGGCGAGCGTCTGGATCTCGATGCGGCGCTCATCGCGTTGAAGAAGGCCGGCCTCTCCAGCGTGCTGTGCGAAGGCGGTCCGACGTTCGCAGCCGGTCTGCTGGCGCGGCGTCTCGTCGACCGGCTCATTTGGATCGTCGCGCCGGTGCTGCTCGCCAGCGAGACGGCGGTTCCGGCGCTGGCGCGCGGGGTTGATGCGACCCTGCCGGGGTGGCGCTTCGATGCGGTGGAGCGCACCGGAGAAGATTTATGGTTGACGGCGAAGCTCTCGCGCCATGTTTAGCGGACTTATCGAGCACCGGGGAACGGTTGTTGCCAACGACGAGCATCACGGCGGCCGGCGGTTGGTGGTCGTCGCGCCGGAAGCGATCCGCGACGGGGTGCAGCCGCTGGATTCGATCGCGATCAACGGTGTCTGCCTCACCGTCGTCTCCGCCGGCAAGGAGCGGATCGCATTCGATCTCGTGCCGGAGACCTTGGCGCGCTCGACGCTGGGCACCCTCGCCGAAGGCGACCACGTCAACGTCGAGCTGTCGTTACGGCTCGGGGACAGACTCGGCGGCCATCTCGTCTACGGCCACGTCGATGCGACCGCCGAAGTGTTGCAACGAAGGCAGGAAGGCCCGGGCGAGCGCCTCGCGGTCGTGGTCCCGGACGGCCTAAAGCGCTATCTCGTCGAGAAGGGCTACGTCGCGCTCGACGGCGTTTCCGTCACGATTGCCGGCGTCAGCGACGGCCGGTTCGAGGTCGCGCTCGTGCCGGAGACGATCGCGCACACGACCTTGGGGCGGCGCCGGCCGGGCGAGCGTGTCAATGTAGAGATCGACCCGATCGCCCGATATGCCGCCGGAATGTAAGGGTCAGGCCGTCAAGGCGTCTGCTGCTGGCCGTAGGTCAAGTTCGCGGATATACATTCCTGACCGATGTCTGAATACTCCGACTGAATGTAGTAGTGGTCGCCGTTGAGCGTCACGAAGTTCTGATATCCCGCGCACAAGTCGCCGATCTCGTCGCCGAGCGAATAGTTGAACCATCCGCCACCCGGTATCGGATCGGTGATGGTTTCGAACGTTTCGTGCGATAAGACGCCGTAGATCGCATCGGCGGGGTCGTTGCCCGCTGCAACCTGATTGGGGAAGTTGAGAACCTGCGAGCTCGCACTGCAATATTGCAGCGACGACCACGGGATTACCGTGAAGAGCGCCACGTTGCCGCTGGGGTAGACGGCGGCGCCGTGATAGCCGCAGAAGTAGAAGTCGGACGGATTGTCGGGCGACCAGCATTGCGTGCTGCTTGCACCGATGATGCAGGTGTCGACGTTCGGTGGCAGGATGACGTTGTAAATGTGCACGAGGTTCGGGTTGCCCGTGCCGGCCAAATCCGCGCCTGCCTGCACGATGTCCAAGATCTCGGTGTCCGTTATGACCGGATTCGTGAAGCCGGGAGGAATCGGATCGTACGTGAACGGCACGTTGACGCTTCTGCCGACTTCGAATTTTCCACCCGGGACGACGAGCTCGCCGGGGCTCGAGAGATACTCTTCGACCAGTCCAAGGTAGTAATCGTGGAAGAGATCGTGCAAGAACGTGCCCGGATGGACGTTTCCTGCATTTCTGCAGCTCTGAACGCAGTTGACGAAGAGGTCGTTGGATTGCGCGCCGCCCAGAACGTAGCCCCCGAAATAACTGATATCGAACGGCGAGTTGAAAGCATTGTCTTGTGCTTGCCGCTTCGCGACCGCTGCGACGAACGCCGAGGCGCCGGATTTGAGGACGTGCGTCTTGACGCTGGTGATGCCGGCGACGGCCGCGATGTCGGAGGGGCTCACGCCGCTGCTCGTCAGCGATGAGGCTTCGCCGGGATCGACTTCGGGAGGAGCCGCGGAGCCTTCGAGTTTGACCGGCGTCGTGCTGACCGCCGCCAGCAAGCTCGAGATATTGCCGATGGTCGCGCCATTGGTGCCTGTCGAGGTGTTGTTATTGCTAACGGCGGGCGTCGTTCCGCCGCCTCCCGAGCAGCCCACGAGCAACAGCATTGCAAGGAACAGTCCCGTCACCCCGTGGGACAGTCGGCCGACGCGTGGTCTCATGCTGGTAACCCCCTAGGACAGAGCAAGAGTGAATGCGCGGAGCGTTCCCCTGCATGCCTGTGGAAGTCCTCGGCGACCAACTTCTTGTGCGGGTACGGCCGCCCGGTGCCGAATGCCGGGCTGGTGTGTGGTGCGCCAAATATATCATCTTGACTTTAGTGAGGATTATATACTTGACGCCACCGGCTTAGTTTGCTAAGTTGGTTGCATGAAGAAGCGGCAACCGACCACTAATCTCCCGCAAACGCTTCAAGAGGCCGTCGTCTACTTTGCCGATCAGCAACGGGCGCATGATCACTTCGTCCGCATCCGGTGGCCGCACGGCGTGGCCTGCCCGCGCATGGGATGCGGTTCGGCTGACGTTCTGCGTCTCAAGTCGCCTGCGCGGCCGCGTTTCCGCTGCAAGGACTGCAAGCGCGACTTCACGGCCAAGGTCGGAACGATCTTTGAGGACAGCCCTATTCCGCTCACCAAGTGGCTTCCGGCGATCTGGATGATCGCGAACTGCAAGAACGGCATTTCGAGCATGGAGCTCCACCGCGCCCTGGGCGTCACGCAGAAGACCGCGTGGTTCATGCTGCATCGCATTCGCGTTGCCATGGGAATCGCGCCTGACAAGCCGCTTTCCGGTGAGATTGAGGCCGACGAGACGTTCATCGGCGGCAAGCGCGGCGCAATGGGGCACCGCTCCCGATCAGGACGGCGCGCCCTGGCGCACGGACCCTCTACCGGAAAGACGATTGTCTTCGGCATGATTCAGCGCAGCACCGAAGCGGAGCGCAGCAAGGTCCACGCCTTGGTCGTCCCGGACTATCGGCGCGAAACGCTCCAGCCGGCAATCCGCAAGTACGTCGAGGAGGGCTCCGTCCTCTACACCGACGCCCAGCGGGCTTATCGCGGAATCGCGGGCTACGACCACGCTTTGGTTGACCACATGATCGAATTCGTGAGCGGCTCGGTCCACACGAACAACATCGAAAACTTTTGGTTGTGCCTGAAGCGCATGGTGCGCGGGACGTATATCTGCCCGCGTCCCTTCCATATGCAGGCCTACGTCGAGGAGCAAGTGTTCCGCTTCAACGAGCGCGAGGATAATGACGCCGGACGATTCGCGAAAGCCTCAAAGAACGTTGACGGAAAGCGGCTGACATACAAAGTTTTGACAAGGAGACGGTAGGCAGCCCATCCCGAGGAGCCGATACACTTAAATAGGGGCTCTACGCGGGTACTATCTCGTGGTGCATGGCTGACCTTCAGGCGCTCTTAGCCTTACTTGCCAGGCAGCTACGACTAGCATATACTAGATATTGTGGGTCTGTCCTCGATCAGGCGCTACATCTAGTGCAGGCGTTCGCGGAACCGCGCGGCAACCATTCTAGTCCAAAATTCGTTACGTGGGCCCATGCGCCCCGATAGTCGCCGCCCTGAGGGTTCCAACATGCTGACTGCCGACCCGGCTCGTCCTTCTACGGACGTTGTCCACTACATGGGCAATCTAATTGCGGCCGAGCAGCAGAAGCGCTACGGCGAATACGTTAAGTTGATTCGGCAGATCACGCCGCTTCTGATCGACATTGCACAGGTCATCGAATCAGATTGGTTCGACCTTTCTGATGAAGAGCAGAAGCTTTCTATCGAACTAAAGATGATGCTCGACGAAGCAACGCGTAAAACTGGCCACGGAGCTCCGGGATTCTCTGAGTTCGTTGGAATGTTTGGCAAGTGGCCGATCTACGCCGCAACCGCCGATCGCCTTAGATTCAGTTTTTCAGCCCAGCGACTCAGTACCGCAATTAATCAGGCACTACTTGAGGAGCAGCGCCGCTGCCGCCTAATGGATGAAAAAGTTGCTAACGATCCCGTTGTCGCGCAGGCGATACAAATCGGAGAGCGAGAGTTTCGCGAGCGTTCTTCTCATAGGTCAAGGCGCTTTAGCCGGCAAGACTTATTGAACCGTTCGAGATAGAATTTAGCCCTTCGGCGGAGATAGTTCTCGAAAGAACGAATTCGCGTCGTCTTGATGAGGCGTTGGCCGCGCTTTGCGATAATCCGTTTCCGGAATCCGATCGCAGGATACGGCCTGTTAAAAACGGCTCAACCTCGGCGCGCTCATCGAGTCGCGATGGAGACTACAGTAGGACCGTGATCGACAAGATGTATATCTATCGGATATACTACCACGTTACGCTTGAAACGCGGACAATCTATGTAAAGTCGATCATCGAGGGCGGGATCATGTGAACCTAATTCGCTTCGCCTTCCTCGTCTAGGCCACGGTCTCGATCGCGCTGCTCTTTCAGGTCGCGCATAGCCTCTTCGACCTTCTCTTTCGGCACATTCACTATCTTGTCGAGAAGGTTCTCGAATTTTTCGAGCGGCGATTTACTATTTTCTTCTTCCATGTTTACCGAAGATGGGAGGCTATTGCGGAAAGCATGGACGCGGATAGCTCAATCTCCCCCATCGTCTTAGGATTTAGGTAAAACTCTTTAGCTACCTCGTCACTCAACCCACGACTATCCATAAGTTTTAAAACGCCAAGCATCCGAACATGATACCTGTGGTTATAAACCTCTCTTGTCTCGTCGCTCAAAGGAGTATCAGGGTCAGGATACGTTGCGCGCTTTTCAGATTCGGAATGCCTTAAGGTCTGCTGATAGTTTTAGCACCACCTGCTCGTGGGTTGGCGGTGCGGGAACTCCCGAGCGCTTCATTTTCTGATAACGAACGACCCACGGAAGAATAACAAAAGCTACGATAACGCCGGGTAGTGCGAACCGCAGATACCAAAACCAAAATGTAGCCTGCTGCTCCTTGGTCATCGCGATCAGACTGAAAAGCGCGAAACCAAGGAGCCCGGCTCCCTCAAGGGACGGCAAGATCGGGAAGCTTGCTCTCGCCCGCGACAAGTTAAGGCGCAGCGGCACGACGAGCCAAAGAAACGCTGTCTATAGTGAAAGACCTCCCAGGAAGAGAAGCCGGGGCGTCCTCCTACAGGATAACAGTCAAGGGGCGTCATGTATATAATCTTGACTTTAGTTAAGCCCGCGTCCTAGGCTGGGGAAATGGAAGCCTCGTTTGCCGACGATCTCAACGCGGCGATGAAGTCCGCGGGCATCACCGCCGCACAGCTCGCGGAGCGCAGCGGCTTGACGGAGGCGGCGATTTCACTGCTGCGCTCGGGTCGCCGTTCGCCGACGCTGGAGTCCGCGCGACGGCTGTCGGCCGTCCTGCCCGCGCTGGCCGAGCGGCTGCGCGAAGGGATCGAAACGGCCAGCCCCTTCGATTCCATCGAGGCCGCGATCGCCGACATTCGGGCCGGCAAGATGATCATCGTTCTCGACGACGAGGATCGCGAGAACGAAGGCGACCTCGTCATGGCGGCTCAGATGGTGACGCCCGATGCGATCAATTTCATGCGCAAGGAAGCGGGCGGGCTGATTTGCGTTCCGCTGCTCGCGCGCCGCTTGGATGAATTGCACATTCCGCCGATGGTGCGCGACAACTCATCCTTGCACGAAACCGCCTTCTCGGTTTCAGTCGAAGCGCGTGGCCGCACCACCACGGGCATCTCGGCGCACGATCGCGCGGCAACGATCGCGGCGCTGCTGGATCCGACCGCAAAACCCGGTGACTTCCTTCGCCCCGGGCATACCTTTCCGCTGCGGGCGCGGGACGGCGGCGTGCTGGTGCGCGCCGGACAGACGGAGGCAGCCGTCGATTTGGCGCGGCTGGCCGGTCTCTACCCCGCCGGCGTCATCTGCGAGATCATGGACGAGGACGGCACGATGATGCGCTTGCCGCGCCTGCGAGAATTCGCCAAGCGGCACGGCCTCAAGCTCGTCACCGTCAAAGACCTGATTGCGTACCGCATGCGCAACGAAAAGCTCGTTGAGAAAATCGCAGAGTTCGATCTGCCGACCGCGTTCGGCAATTTTCGCGGCTACGCGTATGAAAGCAAGATCGACGGCATTTGTCACGTCGCGCTCGTCATGGGCGGGATCGGCGACGGCCGCGACATTTTCGTGCGCGTTCATTCTGAGTGCCTGACCGGCGACGCGCTGCACTCCATCCGCTGCGATTGCGGTGCCCAGCGCGATGCGGCGCTCGCAACGATCGCGGAGGCAGGGCGGGGCGTCTTCCTTTACTTGCACCAAGAAGGCCGCGGCATCGGGCTTGCCAACAAGCTGCGCGCCTACGCGCTGCAGGATGGCGGCGCCGACACGGTCGAGGCGAATCTCGCGCTCGGACTTCCGGCGGACAAGCGCGACTACGGCATCGGCTCGCAGATTCTGCACGACCTCGGCGTTCGCGAGATGAAGCTGCTCACGAACAACCCGCGCAAGATCGCGGGCCTCGAAGGGTACGGGCTGCGCATCAGAGAGTGGATTCCGCTTTCCACGAAGCCCAACGAATTCAACGCTCGCTACCTCGAGACCAAACGCGAAAAGCTCGGGCACGTGTTCGCCGAGGCCGTCGCGGCCGGCAAGCGCGCATGACGCTCAGGCCGCGCGCGCACGACCGCTTTCCGCAAATCTCGGGCTTGCGCGTGGCGCTGCTCGTCGCGCGCTTCTACGAGGATCTCGCGGAGCAGCTCGAAGAGGGCGCGCGCCGAGCGCTCGCGGCCTGCGGGGTGCGGCAAGACGACATCGTGCACTACGGCGTCCCGGGCTGCTTCGAGCTTCCCCTGGCGGCGAAGCTGGCATTCGAGGCCGGATTCGATGCGTGCGTCGCCCTGGGGGTCGTCATTCGCGGCGAAACGCCGCATTTCGACTATGTGGCGGGCGAATGCGCACGCGGGATCATGGACGTTCAACTGGAGGCCGGGAAGCCGATCGGCTTCGGGGTGCTGACGACGGATACGCGCGCGCAGGCCGAGGAACGCGCCGATCCGCAACGGGGCGACAAAGGCTTCGAGGCGGCGCTCGCCGCGGCGACGCTCGCGGCGTTCCGGCAAGGCGCGGCTCGCTAGCCCCGAGCGCTTTCGGCGGAAGGGCCGTCCCGTTGCCAAGCGCTTGGCCCCTCCCTTATACTGCTTCCCTACGGTATAGAACCGGCGGGCCTGGTTTTGCTTGGACAGGGGGCCGTTGGTTCCGGGAGGGTCTGGTGCAAGACAAGGTCATAGCGTGCAAGGACTGTGGAGTCAACTTCACCTTCACGGTTCGCGAACAGCAATTCTATGCCGAGAAGGG
>Ga0209061_1000292_pt1 | contig 145837 bp, 112 predicted proteins | sample Coa_R1_10_FD_187157 | JGI IMG/M metagenome (GOLD analysis project Ga0209061, IMG submission 187157) | Surface soil microbial communities from Centralia Pennsylvania, which are recovering from an underground coalmine fire - Coalmine... | ecosystem: Environmental > Terrestrial > Soil >... | reverse complement strand
GATATATTAAAAAAATCCTCGTATAGAATGTCTCCATTGATGAGCTAAGAAGAGGGAAGTTCAAAAAGTTGAGGCGGCTTCCCTCTTGCTCCACGAGGCTGATACTGCCCCAGCCGATGTTGCCGATGAACCTCTGGATCATAAAGTGTTGGCTCTGGCGGCTGCTCACCGGGTGCCAGGTGCGCGAGCAGTTCCTGATCCTTTTTCAGCAACGCATAAATGACACACACCATCTGACCTGCCAGCCGCCCAATGACTTTCTCCCGACCGATCAGCCGGCGCGTTCGTTCATCCAACCGGCACTTGCGTGCAAGCAGCCGCTCGTACATCGCCTTCCACTCGGCATCCCATTGGATCGCTCTCCACACAATGAGATACATGGTCTGTTTCATTTGCCGCACTCCCCGCGGCGACAGACGGGTCCAGTCCAGGCTCGATCCGGATTGCGCCACTTTGGGGACCCAACCCATATACGATTTCAGTTGAGCGGCACGCTCAAAGTTCGCAATGGTCCCGATCATCGACATGAGTGTCGCCGCCGCCTGTGAGCCAATGCCAGGAATGGAGGTCAGAATCCTGCCCTCCCGCGATCCCTCTACCATCTGGGCGATCTCTGTTTCGAGCTGAGCCAGGTGTTCAGCGATCACGTGTAACTCGCGAATGAGCTGCTTCTGTTCGATCACCAAGCTACGGATACGGGCTGGGTCTTTCGTCCCAATACTTTGGGCTGCGAGTCGTTGCAACTCCAGGAGTTTGACATCCGAGACACTACAGGTCCGACCTCGTGCGGCTCGCAGCTCCCAAAAACTGGCAACGGCCAGGTCAGCAGGAGTGGGGAAACGTTCTCGCAGAGCCAATGCCGTCGGGAGGTTGGGATTGCGCAAGAGGCGGGTAAATTCCGGGAAGAGTTCGTCACAGATGGCTGTCAACTTGTTTTTGCGCTGCGTACTCTCGGCGACCAGTTCGTAGTGATGTCGCACCAGACCGCGAAGCGAGGCAGCAGCTTCAGTCGGAGGAACCAGGCGGCGCACCGCTTGCAAGGGATCACCAACCTGAATGCCTTTCTCCAGTTGATTGTACAACTGGTTGGCTAGGCCAAGTGCGTCGCGTTTGTCTGTTTTGAGTAGCCCTTCTTGCCGCTTCTGGACATGGATCACGAACACCGGAATAGCGAGTTCCTGCAAGTACTGGAGCAACGCGCGATGGTAATGGCCGGTCACTTCCAGCAGAGCCTGAACCTGGGTGAGTGGCACATACGTTTTGATCCGATCGATGAGAGAGCGAAAGCCCTCTCGCGAGTTCTCAAAGGCCAGGGCGGGGCAATGTTCAAAGCGCTGGTGACGGGTGAGTAACGTGGAAGAAATGAACCCGGCGACGTGCGCCTTTTTCCCCACATCCACCCCGACATACAAAGTCTCCTGAGCCAGCAGAGGAACAGCCTGGCGAGAGGCGCGAGGTGAGGTTTGACGAGCCATGAGCCCTTCCTGCCTTTCTGGCATCTTTGCCTGGGGCAAACGCTCCGATTATCCCTGGTGGGTGGAGAAGCGGGATCCCGTGGACGTGCCTCTTCCAACTTCGGACCAGAAGTCGGCTTCAACCTCGTATCAGGTGTGCTTGCGACGTCCCCCAGATTTTTTTCAAGAGTCAAGCTCCAAAGCGTTCGCAGGGTTCTGCGGGATCGTTTCCAGCCGGGAGCGACCCAACCGGGCTTCTCTATCTCTAATAGTACATACGTTCTAACAGAAAATCAAGTGGTTGAGAGAGATTCTGTCCGAAGCTATCGGCATCTTTTCGCGCGGCCAGCTGTGAAGTTCCCGTTCATCGCCGAGCACAGCCAGGAGTATCCGATCACGCTGCTCTGCCAGACGCTGGACGCGTCCGAGAGTGGCTATTATGCCTGGAAGCATCGGGAAGCTTCCAGGCACGCGCGAGAAGATGCCAGGCTCGCTGCCGACATCCAGCAGATCTACCAGGATTATCGCCAGGTGTATGGCAGTCCACGTATCCACGCGGTCCTGCAAGAGCGTGGGGTCAAGACCTCGCGCAAGCGCGTGCTGCGGCTCATGCAACAGCTGGGCCTCAGCGCGCAGGTGAAGCGCTCTCGCAAGCCCACGACGCAGAGCGATCCGCAGGCGCGTTTTGCGCCCAATACCCTCAACCGGGAGTTTGCGGCCGAGCAGCCCAATACCCGCTGGATCACCGATACCAAGGCCGTAGAGACTGCTGAGGGCTGGCTCTACCTGGCGGCGATCGTGGACCTCTTCTCCCGCATGGTGATCGGCTGGGCGATGGCTGCCACCGAAGATGGCGCTCTCGTCGAGTTGGCCCTGCGTATGGCTGTTGCGCGAAGGCATCCAGAAGCGGGCTTGCTTCACCATTCTGATCGCGGCACCGAATGTACGTGTGAGCGTTCCCAGGCGGCTTGACGCCAACTGGGAGTCGAAGTCAGCATGAGTCGGACAGGCAATTGTTGGGATAATGCGGCGATGGAAGCTTTCTTTGCTACACTGGCAAAAGAGTGCGTCAATCGCGTCAAGTATCAGACACGTCAAGAAGCTCGATCAAGCATCTTCGAGTACATTGAGTGCTTCTACGTGCGATCCGTTCAGCCGAAACACGCCACATCAGGCGAGGGGATGGCTGGCAAGGACACCAACCTTGACAACTCATGATCCGATGGGAGGCGCAATTCCTCCCCCACGAGGTGAACGTGGAAGGACCCTGCCCGACGGTAGCGACTGGTCATCAATCCGTCAAGCGGGCAGCGATGGGAAGTTATCCTGAGTCTGACAGGACCGCTTTCCACGTCAGGCTCCTACGGCGAAGGCAACTGAAGGTGCATCTGAACCATCGTAAATTCGACCAAGCCAAACAGACTGACAGGCTTGAACCAAAACGGTAACGGGATCAGCTAGGGGGCGGAAACTGTAAAATTTTCGCCTTTCACTCATCAGGCATCCCCGGTGGATAGCACCCGCCTACCGGAGCGCAAAACGGATCATGGGAACGGAGTAACTCGACATCAAGCTCTCATCAGGGGTCGATCTGATGAGCAAGGAACCACCTGGATGCCGATGTCGAGCAGGATTCCTCAAGAAGCTAACGCCTCTGGGAAAGCCAGAGGATATGCTGACGTGGGGACGATGACCGGGAAGAAAGAGGCACAAGTCGGATGTCACAAACGAAGGCACCCAGAAGCAGGCAGGAGTCTGATCCTGAGAGTGAGAGTTGGCGCACGCTGCCCTGGCGCAAGTTTGAGCAACATGTGTACAGACTCCAAAAGCGCATCTTTCGAGCCAGTCAACATGGCAATACCCAAGCTGTCCACAAACTTCAGAAGTTACTCACGAAATCCAGAGCAGCCCGTCTGCTCGCGGTACGGAAGGTGACGCAAGACAACCAGGGTAAGAATACCGCTGGGATTGATGGAGTCAAAGCCGTCACTCCCCAACAACGACTCGTCCTGGCTGAGCAAATCCACCCGCACCGATGGGAAGACACTCACCCCAGACCCGTTCGACGGGTCTGGATACCGAAGCCGGGCAAGGCGGAAAAACGCCCGTTAGGAATACCAGTGATGCGAGATCGGGCACATCAGTGCCTTATCAAGCTGGCACTGGAACCCGAATGGGAGGCCCGCTTTGAACCCAACAGCTATGGATTTCGTCCAGGCCGTTGCGCTCAGGATGCCAAAGAAGCCATCTTTAACGCGATCCGCTATCAGCCGAAATTCGTGTTAGACGCGGATATTGCCGGATGTTTCGACAATATTTCCCATACGGCCTTACTTCACAAGCTGCATTCCTATCCAATGGTCCGACGAGTGATCAAGGCATGGCTCAAAGCCGGCATCCTGGAAGATGGTGGCTTTCATGAGACGGTCAAAGGAACACCACAAGGAGGGGTGGCATCCCCTTTACTCATGAATATCGCCCTGCACGGCATCGAGGCAGCGATACAAGGGGCCTTCTCGTACAAAGAAAGCATCCCTCAACTCATCCGCTACGCTGACGATCTGGTCATTCTTCATCCCACACTGGCGGGAGTGCAGAAAGCCAAAAACCTTCTGGAGACATGGCTGAGCACAATGGGGCGGGAACTCAAGCCCAGCAAAACCAGGATTACCCATACCCTCAATGACTATCAGGGGCATGTGGGGTTCGATTTTCTGGGATGGACGATCCGACAATTCCCTGTCGGGAAAACCCATACCGGAAAGAACCCCAGAGGCAAACCGCTTGGGTTCAAAACGATCATCACCCCCAGCAAGGAGGCCGTCAAACGTCATCTTGCTGATATGAAGATGGTCATCGACAGACACCGGCACACCCCACAAGAAAAGCTCATTGGCGAGCTAAATCGCGTCAACCGAGGATGGGCCAACTACCACCGCCGAACGGCGGCATCAAAGACGTTCCACTCCTGTGACAACGGGCTCTACCTCCAATTACGCCGATGGGCGAGACGCCGCCACCCACACAAAGGCGGGCACTGGATCGCGAACAAGTACTGGCATGTGCAGGAAGGAAAAGGCTGGCACTTTAGCAGCCAGGAGGCGACGCTGTGGAAACACGGACAGGCACACATCCAGAAGCACATCAAAGTGAAGGGAACGGCCAGTCCCTACGATGGGAACCGCCTCTATTGGAGCCAACGACTGAAAACCCATCCCATGTTCAATGGGGTCAAAGGGGCTTTGTTGCGCAAACAGCAAGGAAAATGTCGTTGGTGCGGACTGCTCTTTCAAGACACCGATGTCATCGAAATCGATCACATTACGCCCAGGAACGAAGGCGGAGGCGAAGAACTCAGCAACAAGTGCTTGTTGCACCGACATTGCCATGATGAACGGCACGCCAAACGTGCCAATGGTATCTCTGCCAAAGACCCGATCATTGAGGAGCCGGATGCGGGGAAACTCGCCCGTCCCGTTCTGAAGCCGAGCGGAGGGGGCGACCCCTTCGCTTAGGTTAACAACCCGATCCGGTTACATTCGGCCTTACAGTATTGTAGCCCGGCACATTTTGAACAGGCAAAGGAGCCTCTGAAGTGTGAGTAGATGACTGATGAGTTAGTATCCAACTTTACTCTCTCCATTTTTCTGGATCAACTCCACCCCACGAAGCGGTCCAGTTCAGCCGGGGAGCAGTTGGACGAGAGGGCGGTAGGCAGGTTCACGCGCGTACGTCCATCAATAATCTGGTAATACACCTCTTGCCGGAAATCACTCGCTTTGGGTTTATCCACATCATCGAGCAGGAAGACCGGCGCAGTCATCGCTCGCCGGAGCAGGTCGTGATAGCCTTGCTCCTGACGGATGCGGTCGGCAATGGCATCAAAGAGCGTCACCGCCGAGGCAAACAGGACGCTCTCCCCGCGTTCGCGCCGATGGTTAGCAATGGCAGCCAGCAGATGCGTTTTGCCGGTGCCATATCCCCCATAGAGCAGCAGGGTTCCCTGCGGCTGGCCGGCCCATGCCTGTACCTGCGCCACCGCTTCCGCTTGCGGCGTTGGCTCAAAGTTGGCAAAGGTTTTGTTCGCCAGCCCCTTCTGTGGCCAGCAGGCGCCAAGCCAGCCATAGACCGCCGCCCGTCGCTGTTCCAGCAGAGCTTGCTGCATCTGCTGCTGCTCTGCCTCACGCCGTCGTTGCTCCTCCGCTTGCCGCTGACAGGGACACAATCGCCGGTAAAACCATCCCGGTGTCGTTGTCCATTGTCCGGGGGGGATCGGGCCACAGGTAGGACAGGTCCAGGTAAGGTCGGCGGCATCCTGGCTGAGCAGCCCGCGCTCCACCAGCAACGGGAGAAGGATATGCTGCATCGGTTGCATCGTCAGGCTCCTTTCGACCATGCGGCACGTTGTTCGGCCAGACGGCGGGCGACGAAGGCGGCATACTGATCGGGCTGGCCTGCCGCCGGGGTGGGTGAGAGCGGTACGGCAGCCTTCGGGGCCGTGAGCGCGGCAAGCGCCTGGGCATACGACAGGGGCGCGTATTGCGCCACCAGCGCCTGGGTTTGCAGTGGCAGTGTCGCGCTCTGGTGCAGGGCCACACAGCGGTCGTAGAAGTATTTGCCGCCGTTTTTGACCGTTTTGCTCTGGTACATCCCCACCAGCGTTTCGATGGTGGCGGCCATCCAGCACTCCGGGCGCGGATACTGTCGGTGAAGTTGGTAGTAGTAGCCGCGTTTGCACGGTTCTTCGTGGAAGACTGTGAGCAAGAAGGCCGCTACGTCTTTAACGTTAACGTTTAAATCTCTCATTAAAGATTCTAATGAAACGTTAACGTTAAGAAGCGACTGATCGGTGGAGTCTCCCGGTGCCGCGGGAGACTCCGCGTGCCAGTCTGCCGTTTTGGGCAAAAGTCTCCCGTTGGTCGCAGGTGGGGTCGTCACTCCGGGAGACTTCTGGGTGACGAGTCTGCTATCTGCAGGCGATGAAGTTGACGTTGAGTCTGCCGTTTCTGGCAAAAGTCTCCCATTGGCCTCATCCGAGGCTGTCCCCAGGGGAGACGGTTCGCCAGAAAGTCTCCCCTGGTCCGCTGGGGAGATTTGTGGCGAGTCTGCCGCTAGCCCAGAAAGTCTCCCGTTTGGTGCATCTGGCAGAGACCCTTTGGAAGACTTTTTCGGCGTGAGTCTCCCACTGGCGATGTCTGTGGGCAGTAGCGAGTCTACCCTGTTCGGCGAAAGTCTCCCGTTTTTAGCAGCCGGGGCCGAGAATATGAGAGACGGTTCGCCAACACGTTGCTCGCCTGTCGACTCGCTGCTCTGTGACGAGTCTCCCGTTTGCTCACCCCATCTCCCCTCGGTCGGCAGAGGGAGAGCCGTACTCGCTTGCGGGCCTTCTTCCTGGTTCACCTGACGGCGTATCCGTTCGAGGTGGTCGAGCAGCGTCGTGATGAGCGCCTGGCGTTTGGTCGGCGATGGTTCGCGCTCAATGATTTGCTGGATGCGCTGGATGGCTTTATCCAGGTCAGAGAGGGCAGACTCCGCCGGATGAGGCGTGGGCGACTCGGCGTGCTGGCAGGCGCCGAAGAGCTGCAGGTAGCGCCGTCTGACCTTGCGGGCATAGGACTGCACTTTGGAACGGCTCGCGGCAATCAGGCGATCCAGGGCCTCAAGAGAGCGCGGGGGCGTGTAGCGACCAAGTGCAAAAGACAGTTCCACCTTACCGCCCCCGCGCCGTTTCATCAGCAGGCCCAGGGCGCAGAAGAGGACGACATACTTGTGCGTGGTGTCATAGCCCCATCCCATGCGGCTGGCAAGCTCGCGAAGGCTTTGCACCGTGATGACCGCCACCTCCGGCTCGCCATCCCGACACGGCATTCCCCGCGCCTGAGCCAACAGCCGCGCCAGGAAGAGGAGACCACCGGCTGGGGCGGGAGGAAATAACTGGTGAATCACCTGAAGCCGCTGCGGGTCAACGCGACCGAGGAGGCCAGGAGCAGAAAGGCCAGACAAAACAGGAGCAGACATAGAACCTACCCATCCTTTCAAGGGAAAAGCCAGCCCAGGAGACTGGCGAACGACAACAAAGCATGCCGGTGCGGCATGCTGGAAACACAGGGGAGTGACAACGCGGGTCGAGACCCAAAGCCGAGCAGGGGAGATGGTCGTCAGTCGTCACCCGGCAAATGAGCGAGATTGCTCTTATCGCCTCGCCAGGCGCCTCGCGCCTCGTACAAGGCCGCTTTGAGGGTCATGAGATGCTTGCCTGCCGGGGCAGTAGCACCGCCAAAAACTCCTCACAGAGGGGAGTCGGAACCCATCAGGGGGAATGCCGGGAAGACCTCACCTTCCCATCGCAGCGATCACACAAAACAATAGCCGCTTTCACACACCTGATCCTCATCTTGATCCAGCAGCGACAACTGAACATAGTCCGTTGTCGCCAGCGGAAGCGGCTTGCACTGGCGCGAGAGGTAAACCGGATCTTTGCCCGATGCCGCCCGCCGCTCGTTGATCAGCTGCTCTAAGGCCACCGCTCGCTCAAAAAGAGCCGGTTGCTTCGCGCGCATCTCCTGCCATACCCGTTGCGAATGATAGGGACAGAACCAGCACGCCGATTTCGGCGGCACCGGCAAACCCGCTTGCTCAATGAGCCTGATACAGGCCACGCGGTCAAGCCGCAGGTCGATGAGCGGGTAATCCAGCCTTTTCCAGCCCATCGTCTCCGGGTCGGTGTTGGTGCGCATGCGCGTAAATTCATCCAGCGAAATGCCCAGGCCCACCAGCACGCCGTACCGATGCGCCTGCCATTCTCGCTTGAGCCAGTGATCCACCACCAGAATCTTGAAGTCCACCGTACACGCCCGCCGCCCTGGCGCACCGTTGGACAGATGCACGGGAATCCCGATGGAGCGACTCCCTGGACGAGTGAGGCGCCGGTAGATCGTGTCTACCGAGCCATCACGGCGCACTTTCTGCAATTCGATCAGGTTCAGACCCATCCGGTGAGCAAAGGGCATGGCCACCTCATGCACATAGGCCAGGGTCTCTGGATTCTCCGAGTCCTCGCCCACGTTGCAGAACAAAAAGGTTCGGTAGTCGATACGACCCTGTGCCGCCAGCACTAACGCTGCTGTGGACTGCACCCCCCCGCCAAAGCTAAACGCCTTCAGACTCATCTTGCTCCTTCCCTTTCACAAGTGGCAACAGCCACAGTCAGCGCGTCGGCGCGAGCAGCCAGGGCTTTGAGAACGCCGAGGGCCGAGAGGGCATCGACAGTGGCGCGGTGCGCCTCACCTTCCACAGAGCCAGCCAGTCCGGCGCAGGCCACTTCCAGCGATTGCCAGGTGTAGGACTGGTGGTACGAAGACCAGTCGCCGTGAAAGACGGCGTACTGTTCCATCAGGCACTCCCACGCGCCGCCGGGGACGCGCAGGCCGTAGCGGGTAGCCGTTGCCGTAAGCAGCCGGAAATCGAAATCGGCGTTGTAGACCAGCACGCGCCGGAAGTGGCGCAGGATGGCGGCGATGGTGGGCCGCACGTCGGGAAAGCGCGGGGCCGTCGCAAGCATCTGGGCGGTGATACCGTGAATATGCGTCGCCAGGTCAGACCGCTGCGGGTCTTGCGGCTGGATGAGTGAGGAGAAGAGTACCGTGCCGGACGAATGCACCAGAGCTAGTTCGATCACCTCATCGGCGCTGGAAAGACCGGTGGTTTCGCTGTCCAGCACAATGAAGTCTCCTGCTTCCAGATACGCCTTTGCCCAGGCACAGACCCTTGCCTGGCGTCGGCGTCGGCGAAGTTCGCGCCAGCAGGCAGCACAATAGCCTCCTACGACGCCAGAGCGTGACTGACCATGACTGGCATCATAACGACCGCAGCCCTGGCAGGTATACTTCTCGACGAGGGCGGCGCGCATCTTGGAGATGGCTGCCCGTTGCCGCTCGGTCGGCACGCGACGGGGCATGGCTTTGGTGATGTCGTAGAGCAAGCGGCGGTACGGGCTTTTGACCAGCGAGTAGTAACCATCCGGTTCATCAGGCGGCTTGAGATGCATGCGGCACAATTGCGTGGCCGTATACAGGTGGTCAGGCCAGCAGCCGTACTGGTAGCAGGGGACGCCCACGCAGGATGAGCGCGGCTGTGTGCGCCACTTCTGCTGGCAGAGCGCGCAGGTGTATTGCCCGTCAGACAAGAGGGAAAGCTGGTGATCCATGACATGTTCTCCTGAAAGCAAAGAGGACAACAAAAAACGCGCACCGTGGCGCGTGAAAAGACGAGGTGTCCGATTGCCTCAAACGCATTCGCACCCCCGTCGGGGCGTTTGACAGTTTATCGGGTGACTGGAAATGACAGCGAAATTGACAGCGAACAGGAGAAACAGACCTACCAACCCTTACACAACCCTTACACAACAAAGCCGCCTGAGAGGCAGAGCAAGACAAACAAGCAACCTCAACAGAACAGCTAAAAACCCTGTTCTCAGAGTACCATGCCTGTGTCAGGCGACGCAGACGCACTTTCTGGTACGAGCGGCCCAGAAAAGGCCAGGGGGATGAAAGGCGCATGTGCTAAAAAACTCTTACAGCAACCCATACAGCAACCCATACAGTAACACCGACGATACTCAACGGAAATCATGATACCAGATGAACAAGAAATGGCTCATGAAGCCACACGAGGAATTATCACGAACATCAGCGAACAACCGGATTTAAGTCCCCCCTTCGGCATACCGAATATTTACTCTGCACTGTCACTCATACCTCCCCATCTGTCATTGGATCAATCGGCCTCTATCCTTGCTCCATCGGTCCAGTTTCATCTCAAGTCATTCAGATTAGGCCGACGTCATAAACTGTCAATAAACTGTCAAACGCTCAGGTGGGGGTCCGAGTACATTTTTTTATAATCGGCCTTACTCATGAGTTTTTCAATGCAAATTCCTTCCTCTTCTTACCTGGCATTACCGCAAGGATGTGGTATGGTGTAAGCGTAGTCAGGAACAAGGTGAAAGACAACGAGGAGAGAGCTATGGCAACAGCATTGCGCGTGGAGACAGTGGTGCTGCCTGGAGGTAAGATAGAGATCAGCACGCCGCAACTGCCTGCGGGAAAACGAGCGACAGTTGTTGTCACGGTAGAAGACACAGAACCACAGGAGCAGCATCACGTCATCGATTTGCTCACCGCCTTACTTGGACACCGGCTGTTTCAGAACGCTGAAGAAGTGGATGCCTATCTCCGTGAGGAGCGCGACACGTGGGAGCGTTAGTGTTGCCAGCACGTGGCAACGGATATCTGGATGCCAATGGCTTTATCTAGAGCATCGAACGGATAGATCCCTATCGAAGTCTGCTTGATACGCTATGGCAAACCGTCAGTACCGGGCAGATTACGGTCGTTACCAGTGAGCTGACGCTGCTTGAAGTGCTCGTCAAACCGCTGAAAGTCGGTGATGCTACCACGGCTACCCTCTTCCGCACAGTACTCCAGCATACACCTGATGTACGAATGCTGCCCATCACGCAACCTATTCTGGAGGAGGCAGTGAAACTGAGAGCAACGCCGAGTCTGAGAACACCCGATGCTATCCATGTGGCGACAGCATTATTACATGGCTGTGCGCTCATAGTGACCAATGATAGTTCTTTCCGTCGCATACCCAACCTACCTGTCGCAGTGCTCCGCGAACTGATATCCTGAGGCCTGTGATCTTGATCCATTTTACGTGCCGTGCTCGCTCTTAAAGAGAGAACCAGCATCTTTACGACTCCGCACTCTTCGTCTGTTGGCGCTTGACCGCGATCAGGCATCTCGCAGCCCGGCGTCGATCAGTGCTCGTCGCAACATCTCTGTCAAGTCGATGGCTGCGACCCAAGTTTCAAGTAGAGACAGTAAGAGTTGCTATTATCAACACTAGGAATTATAACATGAAGATCTGAGGTTCATCCGAGATCTTGTGCTTGTGTTTTCTTCCGGGAGCGATATGCACGGGCTTTCAAACGGCTCCCACAGCCAACCATTGAGCACCATGCCCCTGAGCGATTTTTTGAGGTATCGTAAAATGCCTTCTGGCAAGGCTCGTTACGGCAGACTTTCAGCCTCACCCATGTACCATCGATCATCGCCGTAAACACAATGCCGATCAGGCGAGCAAGCGAACCATCAATGCCAGAAACGTCCGGTTCGAGTGTGGGCAATGCATCATGATGAAAACGTACGGTAAGTGGTGCATGACTGGCAAGATGATTGAGAATCTCGTCCTGTACGGCAGGGTCCTGGAAACCGCTATTCACACGCAAGAAACTGCGCAGAGCTTCGCGCAAATGTACAACGCGCCGCAAATCTCCCTCCGTGACCGGTATACCATCCGCCAGCAGACCATGAGCAACTAGCCAGGCACGAAGCTGTTCGGGAGTCGTCAGTTCAGCATGAGCATGTCGTTTGTTTCCATATTGGGTATTGACAAAGTCCTGAATCAAAGCAAGTTGACCCGGTGCAGATTTGCTCTGCCCTTCAAGCGCCGTCGTCATAACGATACTCCTCCTTTCCTGGAATATCACCAGTATACTATACATGATGGCAATATTCAAGAATGAATCCGGAAAATAATCACCTTCTAAATTTATTGACAGGTAACTTTTCACAGGATATACTACTGCCAGGTAACGAGGCACACTCATTCATCTGGAGGATTCTTCATGGACAAGCGTACGCCTTCCAAGTGGCTCACGCTCATCGCAGCTTGTTTTGGCCTGCTCATGCTGTATATTGATCTCTTCATTGTTAATGTCGCGCTTCCCGCCATTGGACAGAGTTTTCATGCTCCACTCGGTACCACCTCATGGATCATCTCTGGTTATGTCCTGATGATCGGGATATTGCCAATGGGTATGGGTCGCCTTGGGGATCTGTGGGGGCAACGGCTGATTTACCTGGCGGGTCTGGCGACCTTCAGCATCGCATCATTGGCCTGTGGCCTGGCTCCAAACATCACCACCTTGATTCTCTTTCGTATCATACAAGGCGTTGGAGCAGCTATTATGACACCCGGCACACTTTCTATCATCGTGCGCGCATTTCCGCCGCGCCAACACGGTCTGGCAATCGGCATCTATGGTGGAATCTCGGGACTGGGTCTGATTGCGGGACCCGTTCTTGGGGGACTTCTGGTGCAGGGGGATAGCTGGCGCTGGATCTTCTTTGTAAATGTCCCGGTGGGTGTCATTGCAATGCTCATGGCAATGCTGTTTGTTCCCGAGGCGCGTGAAACGAACGGAGCGGTATCAATCGATTGGCTCGGCCTGCTGTTTTTATCCACAGGGCTTTTGTTTCTACTCTTCGGAATCACCTGGGCTGGTGATGCAGGCTGGACGAATGGAGAAGTGATGGCAAGCTGTTTGCTGGGAAGCATTGTTCTGGTGGTGTTTGTCATCACAGAACGGCGCGTCCGCCAGCCGCTGGTAGACCTCTCCTTGTTTAGCAACCTTCCGTTTGTGATGGGATGTTTGAGCTTCTTCCTCTTCTCAGCGGCTCTCTTCGGGTCGCAACCCTATTGGAGTCTCTTCATGCAAAACACGTGGGGATATTCTCCCCTCCAGGGAGGTCTTGCCTTCTTACCTGCCACTGGATTGATCACGCTCCTCACTCCTTTTGCGGGCCTGCTCGCACAACGGGCAGGGCCACGGCTCTACCTGTTTATTATGCTTGGACTCCTCTTAACCGGAGTAAGCTTTCTCTATGCTGCGATTGCCCTGTCACCTCAAAGCAATTACGTAGATGGATTACTTCCGCCTTTCCTTGCACGTGCTTTTGGTATTCCTCTCTTTACCTCTTGCGCAACGCTGGCAATCGTGAGCGCGGTTTCCTCAAAGCAAGCCGGACTGTCCTCGGGAACGCTGGGGATGGCGCGCAATATCGGCACTGCGTTTGGGGTCGCAGTACTTAGCCAGCTCTATCTCATCCATATGAACGCGGCCCTGCCATCTTCCCTGAGCGCAAGCAAAGCGGCAGCAGAGCAGTTCATTGCCGCAGGACAGGGAGCAAGCCATATCTTGCTTGCCAGCATCATTCTTGAGGGCTTCAAACTGACCTCGCTTATCTGTCTCATCCTCTGCTGTGGCGCAACGATTTGCGCATTTTTCACCCGCGCGCGCTTACGTACAAAGCTCGCAGTCCATAGTGGTCTTGACGAGCTTTCCCGGAGGGAATAAACCTGTAAGGTATGCCTCCATTGCCGAGCACACCCGGCAGTACGCGTTTACCACGTGCTATAGAAAACGGCTTAAGGCACAGAAGATGGGGGGAAAACTGAGGAGCCCCCTCCAGTATCCCTCGTCTCCCGAAGCCCACCAACGTCTTCCAGCCCCTCCAGCAGCCAATCCAATTTCTACCCTCATTCGAGTCCGTGAATAATCTCTCCGGCCACTTGCTGCCAATCGACACTGCCCGGAGACAGGTGCCACCGAACCATCAATCCATGCAGCGTTGCCAACACGAGCTTCGCCTGCCATTCCACCGCTAAATTGGCGCGAAATTCTCCTTGCTCCACTCCGTTGGTCAGCACCCATCGCAGCCGTTGCTCTGCTCGCTCAAATTGTTCCTGGATATGCCCTTGCAAGCCCGGCAGATGATGCGCGAGCGTCCAGCCCTCGATGAGCACGCGACAGGCATCTGCCTCTGCTTCTACCTGTGCCCCAATCCCTTCAATGGACAAGCGCAGGAGAGCCTTCGGCGAAAGTGTAGGAGTCCAACGCTTGCGAAGCGCCTCTTCTACTCCACAACTCCACCACTGCGAAAGCGCCAGGTAGAGCGCCTCTTTGGTGGGATAGTAGGTATAGATACCTCCACGCGAGAGACCCGCTTCGACAACCACATCCTGGATAGTCGTGGCATAGTACCCCTGGCGGGCAAAACAGCGAAGCGCCGCCTCCAAAATCTGAGTGCGCCGCGCCTCTTTTGCAGCAGGACTGGTCTTAGGCATGGTTTTTCTCCTTACCTGAGCGCCCCGCCCGATCTCAGGGCTGCTTCATCACGCTGCCTCTCTTGACACGGCGGTTGGCCTCATTTAGAATAAAAAAGGATGTACAGCCGTTTTTATTGTACCAAAGGTCTGGCTTGCCTCGCAAGCGCTTCTTCAGGAGGGCATCACTATGGTTCGTCTCCCCGTGTTGCATACGCTCTGGTTCGTCTTTGGTTCGGTCTTGCTCGTCTTCGGCCTGAATGTTTTGCTCGACCTGTTCACTCACGGCTCCCTCGGTGACCTGCTTGGTCTGATCTACTTCGCCGCCTTCGGCTTCTATTGCCTCCAGAACTTTGTGGGGTGCCGCGAATATCACTGCATGATCACCGGCCCTGGCTTCACTCTCGCGGCTATCATGATGCTTCTGCGCATCACCGGGCTGTTCGATCATGGCTTCGGCCTTCCCTATCTGATCGGCGCTCTGGCTTCTCTCATCGGGTTTACGCTGGAATGGCGCTACTGGAAACGAACCGGGAGTCACTTCATCCAGACGGCTTCTTAGCTCATCGCCAGGGTGACTGTTCGAAAGTCGGCATCCTGGGCCACCAGGGATTGGTAAGGCTCAATCGACTCCTCGGTGTTGCGCTCTCCCTCCTCTTGAGCGATAACAGAGACAGAGCACTGTTGCGTGCTCGCATTCTCAGGAATGCGAGCACGCCTAAAGCACCTGTTCAACATGAGAGGACATCTCCCCATTACACATCGGCATTGTGCTGCTCTACGTTCTCTCCATCTGCCTGAACCTCATGACACGCTGCCTGGGCGCGCTCATAGGGGGTCATATCGAGATTCATGCCAATCCACCTGCTGACCGAGCCATCAGGATTCTTCACAGGGGTTGCTCGTACCCAGCTATTGCGCCACTCCCCGCTCGCATGGCGCATACGGAATTCTGCGTTGACGGGGGTGTGTGTCTCAACAGCGCGGCGCCATTGGGCCTCGGCATAGTGGCGATCATCTGGATGGATAGCATGCAGCCAGCCTGAGCCCAGCCATTCCTCACGTGTCTGCCCGGTAAAGGCACGAAAGGCAGGGCAGTCTTCCACCACGCACCCCTGAGCATCGGTGCTCCAGATCGTCAGTGGAGCTGTTTCCACCAAGGTTCGCAGGCGCTCCTCACTCTCCCGCAGCGCCGCTGTTCCCTCTCGAACCTGCGCTTGGAGCTGCTCGTTCTGCCTTCGCAGGATTTCTTCGGCCTGTTTGCGTTCGGTCACGTTGCTCGCTGCTCCCAACCATTCCACTATCTCACCATGCTCATCGAGGAGTGGAATCGCTCGTGAGAACGTCCATCCCGCGGTACCATCCACGAGGATCACGCGATGTTCCAACTCAAATGTGCTCTTCGTTCGGATAGCCTGCTGGATGGCAGCCAGGACCTGGGGTTGATCCTCCGGCAGAATATAGGTTTCAAGCCAGCTACGGCTTGGACTGGTAGTATCGACGATAAAATTGCGACCGGAGAGATAGCGCATTTCGCTCCAATCAGGGCTCATTTTATACAGCATATCTGAGGATGCCGTCGCCAGTAAGCGAAATTGGGCTTCGCTCCTGTTGCGCATGCGCCCCAGTTCCAGCTGGGCGCGTCGAGGTTGGGCATCATCACATCGGCTAGCAACAGATCTGGAACCCCACGTCCCAGGGCCACCAGCGCCTCCTGTCCATCAGCGACGGTCTCGACCGTCCAGTACTGACCCAGCAAGCGGCGCAGATAGTCGCGCATATCCGCATTGTCATCGGCCACCAGCACTCGTGCGCCGGGACTGCGTGCGGAGAGCGGTTCGACAGAGGGCAGCAGCTGTCCCGCAAGTCTGTCCGGCTCGTCCCTGGCCCACTGGCTGGCCTCCTCCAGGAACGGGGCCACCCCGGTCGTGGTGGAATGGGCCGGAGTCTCACTCCATTGCTCCGAGAGGCGTCTGAGCTTGCGAGGAAGCCAGACAGTGAAAAGGCTCCCCACTCCGGGTTGGCTCTGCACGCGCATGGCCCCCTGGTGCAAACGCACCAGTTCGTCGATCAGCGCCAGGCCAATCCCCGATCCCTCACTGGTGCGGCCACGGTTTCCCGGCACGCGGTAGAAACGCTCAAAGAGGTGAGGCAGATATGCTTTTGGAATGCCTATGCCCGTATCGCGCACCGTCAGTTCGATATGATTGGGCCGGGCGTGCAGGCGAACAGCGATTTCACCCGAGAAGGTGAATTTGAGAGCATTAGAGAGCAAATTGAGCACGATCTTCTCCCACATCTCGGCATCGACCCAGACTGGTTCCGGCAGGGGAGAGCAGTCAACAATCAGGCGCAGGCCCGCTCGCTCGATGGCGGGGCGAAAGCCGCTCAACAGTTCACAGGTCAGGGCAGCCAGATCCACCGGCTCGAAGTAAGCATGCATGCGCCCGGCCTCAAGGCGTGAGAAGTCAAGCAGGGTATTGACCTGCTTGAGCAAGCGCAGGCTGTTGCGGTGCGCCAGTTCCAGCGCGGCGTGTTGAGGCGCGGAAAGCTCGCCGGGTGTACCGGAGAGCAGGTCTTCCAGCGGGCCGAGCAGCAGCGTGAGGGGCGTGCGGAACTCGTGACTGATGTTGCTGAAAAACTCCGTCTTGACGCGGTTCACCTCCGCAAGCGCCTCAGCACGCTTGTGTGCTTCCTCGATCCGCAGCCCAGCCTGCACGTTCTGGGCAATTTGCCAGGCAACGAGGTCGAGGAAGTCCCGGTAGGCTGGATCGAGGAGATAACGCGGGTTAATCCCCAGCACGGCGCATCCTATGGGAGGCATATCCTGAGAAGTATAGAGGGGGAGCAGGAACGCTGTCTGCGCTATCTCCGAGAAATCGGTGCCGGGAACACGCTCGGAGAGATGATCGACGCGCACTGCTTTGCCAGTGCGTACTACCTGCTCCAGAGGCCAGCAGCAGGCATCATTGCTATCGAGCTCAACAGATCTGGGGCTGGCTGGCCCTCCTGGAGGGAGACCAGAGCTGCCGCCAAGCAGCGCATGCTGTCGCGTCTCGTCGAAAAGATAGAGCAGGGCAAAAGGGATATCGACTCGATTGTCCGCCAGTACCAGGGCCGCAGTCTCGTAAACCTGGCGAGGGGATGAGGCTTGCACCCTCGCACCCCCCAGTTCACTCAGCGTATGTAAGCGCCGCTCACTCACATGCTGATCGGTGGTGCGCTGTGCCATGATCAGGAAACCGCCGATCTCCCCCTGTTCGTCGCGGATCGGGCTGACAGAGAAAGTAGCATACTCTTGTTGTAGCAAGCCATGTCGCCGAATGAAGAACTGCTGACCTGGATGTTCGATGGCTCGACCGGTGCGGCGTACCTGATCGACCAACGGGAGAAGAACGGCAGCGCCTTCCGCCCAATTGTCACCCAGCTTTCCCCCAAGCGCCTGTGGGTGCGCCTCGCCCAGCAGTGTGCTGTAGGCATCGTTGTACAATTGGATCAACTCCTGTCCCCAGAGAACGGCCTGAGGCTGCGGGCTGGCAAGGGTAATGCGGACAGCCGCACGCAGCATTGGCTCCCAGTCTAGAACTCGCCCGAGGGCTGTTCTGAACCAGTCGATACTATGCAGCAACGCTCCCGTTGACCCGCCACCACTGAAAAGAGCCTCACTGGACTGCACCTCTTGCGGACTGCGAGGCAGGCCATTGCCCTTGTAAACAATATCCAGCAGGACGGGAGCGATCTCGTGGAGGGGCAGGATGAGATCGACGCAGCCTGTCTCAATGGCGGCTCTGGGCATGCTCCATTGATAGGAGGAGGCTTCGTCCTGGGCAAAGACCATACCGCCCTGCCGCTTCACTTCCCGCACACCAGTAGCCCCGCTGCTTCCCATTCCGCTCAGCACGATAGCCAGGGCGCCCTGGCCGTAACTGAACGCGATTGAAGCGAGGAACGAGTCAGCAGCAGGCCAGCCGCTATGAGTCTCATTATTCCTGGCAAGGTCGTCAATCTTGATCAGAGAAACTGTGCCATCAGGATGTGCGCTCATAGAGTATTCAGGTGGTGCCACATAGACTGTCGCCGGGCTGAGTACCTCTCCCTGGCTAGCCCACCGTACAGGGAGAGAGCTACTGCGACTGAGGATTTCGATGATGTTGCTCTGCCAGCGACCCAGGTGCTGGAGCACAAGGGTGGGTATGGGAAAATCAGCGGGCAGGCTCGACAATAACCGTTTGATGGATTCCACGCCACCAAGCGATGCCACGATCCCGATGACTCCGATAGCCATGCCAGAGGGGTCGGAGGAGAGTGAATTAGAGCGGTTCATCTCGCGTTTCTTCCTCTATCTCTGTGAAAACTGAGCGGTTGGTTCCTCAAGTTATGTTTCGTTTCTGTTTCAATGTACCAGATGCGCTACCCGGTGTTCTGCACCACATTATACCCTGCTCACACTTCCGTTATGGTACAAGCAGGAGCAACACAACGGCGATGATGACGTACGCCAGCGGCGCGCCCAGAGCCAGAAACCAGCGGGTGCTGCGCTGGATCTCTGATTTCCCAAAAAGGAAGTAGGCGAGCGGGCCAAGCACCGGGATCAGGTAGATCACAGCCAGCCATCCGATGCGCCCACCGCCCTTGAGATCGGTGCGACGGATCACATCCCAGGTACCCACACCAAACCAGGCCGCGTACAGCGCGATGGGCAGTAGGTAGAAGTAGAAACCAAGGATGATTTCGCCCACAGGGGTGGCCAGGCCAAGACCACCCAGCATCAAGCCGAGGCGGACAGAGGTGGGGCTGACCGACATATCGAGAGCATACCCTCCTAAATTTGCGAAGATCCCCTGGGGGGCGATAGTTGGATCAGGCATACCAGGCTGTTGCAGCGCGGGATTCGGGAACGTCTGCCAGCTGCGCGGCCGGAAGTGCCCGGACTGGGCACGCATATAGTGGTCCAGCAGGTAGAAAGCAACACTGGGATCACCTCCACCCGCGCGCTCCAGCAGCGATCCGCAGGCGTGTGTATACTGCAAGAACGGTGGCGCAGTGCGTGAGACTGTATTGCCAGAGAAGCAATTGTCACCGGCGGAGAGGGCAGCAAGGGCCAGATCGGCAACCCCGGAATCGGTCACGATATTCGCTTTGACAATATTGCCGTGCGGTTCCCAGACGTTCTGATCAACATTAGTCACCACTAGAATGCCGTAGTAATCGTGTCCGCTCACACGATTATCCTCGATCACGTCGTTGCTGCCACCGGCAATCAGAATCCCGGTCCCAATCGTGGCCAGTTGCTCGGCGACGGCCGGGGCGTTGGTATTATTATTGTTCTCGACCAGGTTGTGCGTGATGGTCACACCATCCTGGGGAGCCAGGGGCTCCGAGTCCTCTGTGTTCGGGGCGATGCCAACAAGATTATCACGCCAGATTGAGTGCTCAATGACCAGGTTCCCCCCGGCGTTGGTGCCGGAAAAGCCCAGGCCGTTATTTTCCGCGAGTACTTCAGTAATCACCGCGTTGCAGGGATGGCAGGCGCCAATATAGAACCCATTCGGCTGACCGGCGGCATAATCATGATCGAACTGCCCGTCGACGGACAAATACGCATAGATCCCATAGCTGCCATTGGCATAAGCGGTGAGATAGCTGCCCCGGTAGCCATGGACGCTATACCAGTAGAATCCATTCCCAACATAGTGACGCACGGTCATATTCTCTAGAACCACATCATTGGCGGTCACCAGGATACCGTTAGGCATTGTGAAATTGCCATCCAGGATCACCGTGTTGCGGTTGCGCCCTCGAATAGTCAGATCAGGTGTAGGCACGATCACCGTCTCGTGATAAATCCCTGGGGCAATAGATATGAGATCGCCAGGCTTCGCTGCTTTGACCGCGGCGCTAATCGTCGGGTAGTCTTCTGGAACGCGCAACGTTGCTGCGGGCAAGTGCGGGCCAGGTCCCCCAGGTGCAGGTGCGGCCGGAGCGTATGCAAGGCCCGGCCAGGAGGCAGTGGCTATGCCGCTCCCGCTGCAACCAGCCAGGAGAAAAAGAGGGAGTAGGCAGACCAGTAGCGACAAGCAAGGAGGGAACAGTGGCCTCTTTTTCCAGTGGAAGAGTTCGCGAGACCTTGCCATAAGCATCATCCCCCTCTTTGCTGAAGTGTAGTTGGGTTTTGCTCATTATATCACTTTTCTCAGGCTGCTTATCTGAGCGAAAGACAAGAGAACGCCCGGGATTCTCTTCGTTAAACACCATTATTGAGAGCCATTTCCATCACTTCAACGGGCGGCTCCATTCCGGTATAGAGCTTGAACTTCAGCACTCCCTGCCAGAAAAGCATGCGGTCGCCAAAGACGACTTTGCAACCCCTTGCTTTTGCTTCCTGGAGCAAACGTGTTTCTTTTGGATTCGAGACGAGATCCATCACCGTGGCATTTGATGGTAAAAAGGGGGTGCGCACCAGGGATTCGTTCACCGCGGGCCGCATACCAACGGAAGTTGCATGAATCACAATATTGGCATCTCTTAGCGTTCCTTCAAGCTCGCCCAATGCCGCGTATTTCCCATGTACGGCAGCCGCCAATGCTGCTGCCGTCTCTTGTGTTCGATTCACAATGACGATCTCTCCTCCCTCATCCGCCATCGCAAAGGCGACAGCCCTGGCCGCTCCCCCGGCGCCGAGCAGCACCACCTTCTTGCCGGCAATGGTCGTCACTTCCTGCAACGCCTTGACTGCCCCTCTCCCATCGGTATTTGCGCCAAGCAAGCGGCCATGACGATTGACAATAGCGTTCACCGCGCCGATTCTTTTCGCGTCATCATCCAGTTCATCCAGGTACGGGACAATATCAATTTTATAGGGGATTGTCACGCCGACGGCTTTAATGCCTAAATGACGTACACCATCAACCGCTTTTGCCAGATCTTTCACGATGAGGGGAACATAGACATAATTGAGACCTAGTGCTGCAAACGCGGCATTGTACATGGCATACATCTTGCTGGTTCTATATGTTGCGCCAAAAAAGCCAACCAGCTGCGTTTCGCCATTAATGTTGCTCATATGCCCTCAATTCCATCAGAATAGTTCGCACAACTTCTCCGGTGGTTTCCTCACCTATATCGATAGTCAGATTGGCTAGTTTTTTGTAGATGGGTATTCTTCGTGCTAATAACTCATCCAATGAGCGTTGTGGATCATCTGCATAAGGGAAAAATGTGGGGATACCTTGAGCGAGGATACGTTTGAGCAAAACAGTCCTGTCAACGTTCAAAAAAAGGACTGTACCCATTCGAGCAAGTGTTTCCTGGTTTTCGTGTTGTAACGGGGTTCGTCCCCCGCAGGCAAAGACGAAATCTCTGTGCTCGTATGCGCGTGCGCTCTGCTGCAACATTCTGCTATCCAGAGCATGAAAATACGTTTCTCCATATTGTTGAAGAATCAGGCGGAAAGATAGGTCTTCGCCCGTTTCCCTGGAGTGCATGTGTTCGATTTCCGCATCGGCGTCAAGAAATGGCACTCGCAGCGTTTCCGCCAGTAGGGTTCCCACTGTTGTCTTTCCACAGCCTTTCATCCCTATCAGAACGATGCTCATACCTGCTCTTCCACCAGCTCAAGATTTGCCCCAACGTTTCTCATATCTGGAATGAAATTCTCAAATGATTTTTCTACCATCTGGGCGTCTGAGATACGTGTTTCTCCTTCTACCTGCATGCCGGCGAGAGCGAGCGATAAGACCATGCGGTGGTCATAATAGCCATCGAGTTGCGCCGCACGCAAACTCCAGCTTCCATCCTGGTCAATAACCAGCCCGTCCTCTTTCTCGATCACTTTCGCGCCCATCTTCGCTAGCTCCCTGCACATGGCAGCAATGCGATCACATTCTTTCCAGCGCGCAGTCTGGGCATTGTTGATCACCGTCTTGCCTTTTGCGAAGCACGCGGCGACTGCTATAGTCGGAACCTGGTCGGGCAGATCGTTCATGTCTACTTCGATGCCGTGCAGTTCGCTGGTCCTGGCTGTCAAAGCATTCCCAGCGACGCGAATATCAGCGCCCATGTCTCGCAGAATAGCAATAACTTGCTTGTCTCCATAAGGATCTTCCCAATTCATACCCTTGACAGTTATTTCCGAATCCGGAGTGAGGACGGCCGCAAGCAGTGGATACGCAGGGGCAGACCATTCAAAAGGGATTTCCGCGTCAAAAGCCCGCGGAGGCCTGTTGCCGGGGAAGCGATAATGTTGATGTTTGTTCTCAACATTTTCATAATCCAGGCCCACTTTGCCAAACCAGTAGAGCAAAAGATCGATGTAAGCACGCTCTCCAGGGTTTCTGACAAATACGTCCACCGGTTTTTCCGAAAACGCCGAGGCAATGAGAACGCTGAAAACGGGTTGGCAGCCAACACCATCCATATGCGCAACACCACCGTTCACTTTCCCCTTGATGACCAAGGGGGCCATACCATCATTTTTCGTCGAGATGATCTGCACGCCCAATGCCTCAAACGGCTCAAATAGATTGCGCGAAATTTTCCGCAGCGTGCGTATCGACTCGTCGCCGGTAATCACGGACCAGCCGGGACAGGCCGCCGCTACACCCGCCACGAAGAAAAGCATCGTGCCCGAATTATTGACGTTAATGACATCAGCCGGGGTCTGTAACCTGCCCCCTACTCCTTCCACGCGAAAAACGCCCGGCTCAATTTCGTCGATCTGCGCGCCATACATGCGCATCGCCTTAACCGCCTCGTGCCAGTCCCCACCGAGCTTCGGATTCCTCACATACGAAAAGCCATCAGCAAGCGAGGCCAGGATCAGCGCCCGGAAAGAATGCGTCTTGCTGCGCGGCATACGCACCTCGCCGCACAAGTTGCGACTTTTCGTGACTTTTAAATAGACAGGCGTTCCTGGCATGATATTACTGCGTCCTCAAATAATGAATCAGCTTTTTTAGAGCCTCGTAATAGCTGTTTTCTTTGCGTCCAACGAGCTGATCGAGTCGCACGTCTTCAAGGACATTGACCGTCCGGTTGACGCCCGTTTTGGAGATATCGGACATGTGGACTTCGATGACCGGCTTTCCCAGGTCAATCAATGCTTGCCGCAGGCTATAGCCGTAGCGCACCAACGCGCCGGGATTAATAATCACTCCACCGGCCGCGCGCGACGTTTCGAGTTGCAAAAAGTCAATGATTGCCCCTTCGTGATTGGATTGAAAAAATGCCAGTTCGCAATCAAATTCGTTGGCGATGCCCTGCAGGTGTTCATTAATCTCGGCCATGGTTAACGTGCCATATTTTGCCGGGTCCCTTTTGCCCAGCAGATTGAGGTTTGGCCCATGAATGACGAGGATTTTCATTTTCGATGCTTCCGGCATTCTCCTGTTGCCCATTTGTAAAATATACCGATTCAATAGCTGTTGAGCCTGCTGACGTGTCCCGTTTTTTGTTTCCGGAAGTAGTATAGCACAATCCTCAAGTTCCTTTTGACATCCTGCCATGATCTTGAGCGCAAGGATATACCCCGTGGGGGAAGCATAGACACGAAGCGACCCAGATCGTTTCCATAGCTTGCTCTAAGAAAGACCTCCCCGCGGGTCATGCCCAGGGCGCGAATCATGACCCGCCCGAACTCTTTTCCAATGGCTTGCCACCAGGCACAATCACCTCATTGATTGGCCGGGCAGCATGCTACTGAGCTGCCTCAATTTGACCCATGCGGTACTTAATAGCATAGTTGACGATGAAGTCCAGTTCCTCGCAGGTGAAACCATAATGCCGGGCCAGCACGCGATCTATCTCGTCAATGATGGGTTTTGAGCGCCTGGGATAAAACTCATCATAGATCACCTTCCCGGTAGCCTGATAGTATGCCTCTTTGCGTATGGCATACTTCCTATAATCATCCATCAGCCTCTGGCAAATAGATGCCAGTTCCTCTTTGTCGCGCCCTCGCATGAACGTCAATCCGAAAGGGAAGTGCTCTACTTCACGCATCGTGAGATCACGACAGTTTGACAGGAGAATAAACCACCAGTAAAACAAGCCGCTGTTCATTACCGCTGCCACGACCCTGGCATCTCTCTCTGTTGGCAAGAGGAGAGATCTTACATGTGAGGAGATGTGCTGGCCATCACGCTCATTGCAGAAATAAGGCGCAAAGGTCATCGCTCTGACCCAATAACGAGGTGCATTGTGAAAGAAAACAGCGGTTCCAGTATCCGCACCCTGAATCATTCCTTCCGTGAACGTTGCTAATTTCTTCCAGATGTTCTTTTCGATGCCGCGATGAATCTTCGGGATCGAGTGAGGGCAAGCTAGATCAGTCACGTCTTCGTACTCCAATGTCGTAAAGAGCGCTGGCCGGGCTTCCTCCGACCAGCGATGATACTGTGTCGAGTAAAGAACTGGCTTCCCTGTACCAGATTCACCGAGGAAGATCGCGAGTCGCTGGTCAACCCCACTAAACAACTGGGCAGGACGAATACCATAGGTCGATAACCATACCCCTGTACAGGCATGAAAGCAGAGTCTCATCAGGGGTTTCATCCTCTCGGTACAAAACGCCGAATGAGGTACGATCATGCCAAATCGGCCCCGCGGATGCTGCAACTTCAGTGAGCGTTCAATGCAATAGGCATAGAGATTGCCGCATGATTCAGTCGTATAGCGCTGGAGCGTATAGGCTCCACGAACGTTGCGGTACTCCACATACGGAGGATTGCCGATAATCACATCAAAGCCGCCGCGCTTCATGATACCGCAAAATTCGATCCACCAGTGGAACGGCCGGTGCGTTTGCTGCCGGTAAGCGAACTCGACTTCGTCCTCTTCCTGTCGCTTGATGGTATCGTCAGGCCTGGTGCCGATAGCCAGTTTCGCCTCCTCGTACGAGGCAAAACCAACGAGGGCATTACCGGCGCGAATGTTGAAGTCGATGCCGGGCAGCAGTTCGATATCATTGAACTGGCTAACGTGGGAGACGAGCTTGAGGAAGAGGCGCAACTTGCAGATTTCGGTGGCCTCCTCCATGATATCAACGCCGTAGAGGTTGTTCATGGTGATGGATTTGTAGATGAAATATGTGCGACTGGGATGCCTCTCAGCCTCGCGCAGGATGGCGCGAAAGTAGTCCAGCCACGGATGCCGCTGGCGTTTGTTGGCGGGCAAGGGAGCTTCAAGCAGGTCGCGCTCGTCGATCATCTGCTGCATGCGCCCCAGGCAGGCGTCGTAGAGGCGTTCCAGGATGTCGAGCGCGGCGAAGAGGAAGGCGCCAGAGCCACAGGTGGGATCAAGCACGGTGACGCTGCGAATGCTGTCATAGAAGGCGCGTAGCAGGTCAGGTCCCTCGCAAGAGGTGATGGCGTCTTCAGCAAAGGTGACGATATCCAGATTGTAGGTAATCAGATCGTTGATCGAGGTGATCTCGCCCGCCGCCAGCTTCGCCCGCACGTCCTGGTAGCTATTGCGCCTTGCTACCACCTCGCGCCAGATTTCGGTAGGCAGGGCATAGGCTTCCGGCGCCGCTTTGTTCCATGCGCCGCGCTGCGCCACGTCATGCACGCCTGCCTCAATTTCGGCGGGCAGCGGCAAATCGACACCTTTTTTGACAGCTTCGTACATATAGCGGTCAGGGTTCACACGCAACAGTGACCAGGCCGGCACACGGTGGCTGAAAGACCCCAGGCACTGCCCCTCGACGGCCGCGAAGATGGCGGGGATGATGGTATTCTTGCTGATGTATGCGGTGATGTCCCCTTTGGTATAGTAGGCTCCCGTCTGCTTCTGGTTGGTGTACTTCTCGAAGATGTAGCCCAGCACACCGGGGTTGATTTCTTTCTCATTGCGCAGCGGGCAGTCATCCAGACGCCAATCGTAATCGTCGAAGAAGCCGAAGAGCCGTTCAAAGGCTTCGTCAGGAATGTTGAGGTCGGGATAGGTGCGTTCGAGCGTGTGGATATCGAACAGACTGCCGTTGAGATAGGGAATGTTGCCGAGCAGCCCCTCGAGTTCGGGCGAGCGCTCCTGGAGGCTTCGGCCATCGTCAAAGAGCCGGAGCAGGAGATAACGGTAGAAGCTATGGAACTGGTCCTTTCCACACTGCTGTTGCACCAGCTTGAGGCGATGGAAAAGATAATTGGTATCGCCGTCCAGCGCGCCTGGCGTTCTGGTATCGAGCAAGCCTTTGCGCTGGATGAAGTAGATGAACATCAGGCGGTTGAGCACCAGCGAGGTGTACCACTCGCGATCTGGCTGCGAGGCAATGCCCTGGATACAGGTGAGGAAGGCATGGCGTTCGAGTTTGAAACGGTTATAGAAGCGCCGCGTGATGCGCTCGACATCGACGGCATGCTGGCATGGATCGATTTGCTGGGAAGGGGTCATGGCCTTAGTTGTCATCCAGGCTTACTTTCTCCTGGTCTTCGTTTTCCTGTACTATACCATAGAACAAAGAAATAGTTTAGAGAAAACGCCTGGTTTGAACTATTGACAACAAAAGCTCTTTCCCCTCGTATCCTCTCCTCCAACTGCCACGTATAGCCATTAGTAGTTGGAAGAGATGAACTCCTGGCGCTTGTCAGTGGTGATGTGGCCAGTACGGGTCAGGAAGTCTATGCCCTTGAACCATTCTGCTTCGGTCAGCTGCACTTCACTGACGAACGCATGCAGGTGCCTGACGAGACTTTCTACGATCTGTTGAAGCCGCGCAGACTTACTATGCGCGAAACTTGCGAGAACGGCCTGTGTGAGGCCCTCGTCTGCCAGGTCATGCGTCGTTTTCAAGTTCCTGCTCTCCTCTTGATCCATGGCCCCCTCCTTAGTACTTAAGTTTTAAATGCCGAGCCGCTGCTGAATGAAAGCAGCGGCATCATCGCGGTTGACCGCTTGCTGTTCTTTCTCATCAAGGTCGCGTACGGTAACTTGATTGGCCGCCAGTTCGTCCGGGCCGAGAATGACTGCAAAAGGGATGCCTTTTTTTCCGGCGTAGCGCAACTGTGTGCTGAGTGAGTCAGCATCGAAGTACATTTCGGTTCTCAAGCCACCTGCGCGCAGCATTTTAGCCATTTGCAATGATGCACCAGCCAGGCTTGCGTCGAAAAGCGTGACCAGCACCTGCACTACCGTCCTGCCAACTTCCGCCGGGAACATATTTAACTCTTCCATGGCGTCGATGATACGCTCGATACCAATCGTCGTTCCGGTGGCCGGGAAGCTGGTATCAGAGAACAGACCGATCAATTCATCATAGCGACCGCCGCCGGTGATACTGGGCATTTTCGGTTCTTCGATAGTCGTCTCGTAAATGGGGCCGGTATAATATTCCAGTCCTCGCACCATCGCGAACTTCACTTTATAAAACGCCTGTGGAATATTCAAGGCCTTCAAGGAACCGATGACTTCCTCAAGCTCGGTGATACCTTCCATAGCGACTGGATAATTGCCCAACCGGTCGCGCAGGGCCGCCACTACCTCTTCATTTTCTCCCTCGATCTGCAGCAGGTCAAGCATTTTTTCGATCACATCATCAGGAATCTCGTTCCTGCGCAGTTCGTTCCTGACGCCATCCAGGCCGATTTTCTCCAGCTTGTCTATCGAGCGATACAGCCCGCCGAGCATTTCGCCGGGAACGCCGGAAAACTGGCCAATGCCCGTCAGTATCTTGCGATCATTGATATTGACGACAAATTTTTTGAAGCCCAAACGCTGCAATACTTCGTAGATGATGTTGACGTTCTCGGCATCGGCCAGCATACTGGTGCTGCCCACAGTATCGACATCGCACTGGTAAAATTCGCGATAGCGTCCCTTCTGCGGGCGCTCAGCTCGCCAGACGGGAGCAATCTGATAGCGTTTGAACGGCTTGGGCAGCTCAGAATACATGGCGACCACGCGGCTGAGTGGCACCGAAAGGTCATAGCGCAGCGCAAGTTTGTCCTTCCCTTCGCCATAGCTGGCATTATAGATGAGTCGCTCCGCATCCGGCCCGTACTTGCCCATCAACGTCTCCGCCAGCTCGATGGCAGGAGTTTGCAAGGGTTCAAAGCCAAATTCCTCGAAAACGCCACGAATAACGTCGATAACGTAATTGCGCCGGATCATGCGCTCTGGCAAGATGTCTCGCATCCCACGCGGGAGCGACGCCGCTACTTTCTTAGCCATAATTCCTTTTCTCCTTCTCAAAACAAGAAAAAAGCGTGGACACTTTTTGTTCCACGCTCAAGGATTGTTACCTAAAAAAACCCAGCAACTCAGGGCACTCCTTAAGCGGAGCACGCGTGAGCATGATGCTGGTTGTACAGGCGAACGATAAGGCTCATTGACTTACTCAATTCGTTCAAAAATGCCGCCGATGAATCTGATCTCAAGAGAAAATGGCGCCTCACATGCGTCTTTCCACCATTGTACCAGAGCAGGCCACTGGAGTCAAGCGAAATGATCTGATCTACAGCTATTGGGTGGGGTATAGAGGCTCGATTGATCTCGCCCAGGAGTGAGGCCTTATCCCTCGCCACGCTCTCCCACCTTCTCCTCTTCCAACGCCGGGAATCGCGCTGAAAGGCGAGCGCCAATAATCCAACCGGCGCCACCAAGCACAATAGTAAGGCCAAGCCAGACCAGTAAATCTGCGTTGAGCGCGACATTGAAGGTGGCAGCTAAAACACCCGCAAGTATAATGCCAAGAGTTAAACCGGCCGTCACCCCGACCAGGCATCCTGGGTGCGCGAGGTTACGGCCTCGCAACTGCTTCATCATAGAACGAATTTCCTCTATCTCCAACTATTTGCATTTGCAACCCATTTGTATAGGGGATGATAGCGCGAGAATTGCCAGGCGTCAAGATGAGAAAAGAGTAGTACAATCAGTTCAAAGATGCTAGACAAGCCACATAAATATGACTATACTGGGTACGGTTCCTTCTGGCACAAGCCGGAGAACTAATTCCGCCATCAGGTAAAGGATTCACCTGATTACCTGGGCAAAACGATGGGAGACGGAAGAAAGACTGTAACAGTGCAAACTGCAAGTACATTTATCTTAATGCGCGGCTATCCAGGTACTGGTAAGAGTACGATTGCGCGACTTCTCGCAGCGTCATTGCACGCTCCATTGATTGATAGAGACATTTTACGCCAGGTGGCAGTGGATGTTTTTGGCAACCTGCCTCACGTTGGCCAATTTTCCTACAAGCTGATGTTTGCTTTGACACGCGAACAGTTGGGCCTGGGCCTCAGCGTTGTGGTCGATACTCCTCTCACCTATCGCACAACGTTTGAACAAGCACAACAACTGGCGAGGGAATTCCATACCCCCTTGCTGGTTGTACACTGCCAATGCCCGCCGGATGTACAAAAACGGCGCCTCGAAGGACGCAAGGGGAAGGTCTCCGAATTCCAGATTACCTCCTGGGAAGAATGGGAGCACTGGAAACCACGCTTTGAGGAGTTCGATGATGGCGGGTGTATCATCGATACAACGAAACCGCTCGATGAATCGCTGGCAACCGTCATGCGGGTTATTCATGAACTGCACCGGCAGCATGCGTATCAATCGGAGCAGGAAACTTCTGATCAACCGCGGATGTAGGCTATCCTGACTTGACCGCACAATCATTGTGAAGCGCTCTGTATAATAAAATTGTGGTGAACCTCTAGCACGTGTTGCGGGGGAAGAAATAAAGCGATGCCCATCAGGGAAGCCATGCGGAATCCCAAGGGGCTATCACACAAAAAAAGAAAGGTGTATGTGTATGGCAAAAACACTGGCCGATATCAAAACAAAGGTCACAGAGGGGTTGGATGGGGCCTACGAGACCACGAAGAAGGGAAGAGGCTGGAAGTTCTGGGTGATCGCCCCTGTGGTGCTGGCGTTGGTGGCCGGGGGCGCATTCTTGGGAGTGCGCCGTGTGCTTGGCGGTTCTGCAAAGTAGCTATTTGCAACCTGCAAATTTTCTGGAACGGGGTGCCTTTCTGGGTACCCCGTTTTTTATTAAAGATTCAGGTCTGATTCAGGAAGGTGTTAGCCCCGTTTCAGTTCACGAGGCTATAAGATCAATAGTGCTGAAAATTGCACGAAATAATGATATAAGATGAAACACCCGGAGACGACCGCGAGCAGGCGGCGACAATTGTCCGGTCCTGGGCTGAGACAGGCGCGACCTGGTGGATGGAAGCGCGATGGGGCAATGTAAGCAGGGAAGGTGTGGAATTACGTATCCGGCAAGGACCTCCGCGTATTGAGTAGCGAAAGGTACCTGTTAATAGCTCCTGACTCAACAGGCTGAACATAAAAAACAACCTTGAGGCAGCATTACCGTATACTACATAGATGAATGTTTCTAATAAGCCTGTGAGAAACATAGCAAAAACAGTGAAGATACATGCAGCGTGCCATATTCATAACACGCCTATGAGAAGGAGCTATTCAGCATGTCAAATAGATATCCACCATATCGTACCCGCAGGGGTATACGATTTTTCCCACATATCATCCCGATAGGGTTTCCGTTGATCTTCCCATTGGGCATTGGCCTGATTTTCTGGCTGTTGCACGGACTGTTCACGATCATCGGTATTCTGCTCTTAGTCGCGCTGGTCGTGTTCATCTACCGGGCGATCACACTCGGAAGCACCGACGCAGCCTGGAAGTCGATGAGAGGATCGGCCAATCAGTGGCAGCAGCGGTACAACTCGCGCTCACAGCAAACGCCTTACTACCAGCCACCGCAACCCTACTACCAGCCGCCAGCACAGCCAGGGCAGCCACAACAGCCGTACCAGGGCTATGGCCAGGGTTACCAGCCTGATCAGTCTCAAACAGAATATTCTGAGCAAATGCCTCCAATGGAGCAGTAGTTTCAATCCCCAAACGGGTTTAGGAAAAGGTCTAGTTCCTGCCGCTTATCGTGGGGAAAGTATAGTAAACCCGAAAAGGTCAAGTGCATTTGCAGTAGACAAACACCAGCTACAGCCGGATACCCTCTCGGTATCCGGCTGTAGCTGGTGCACCTACATTCCCCTACTTGACGCGCGCGCAATGGGATACCGTATCGCTGTCCTGCAAGCCTCACCTATGGGCGAACCCGTCTACCGTCGTCTCGGCTTCACCTCGTACTGCACCCTTGATGCCTATTATTGGAAACCTGGTATTCCTCAATAGCTCAGAGCTAGCTGGCGCGCAAGGATGATACCAGATAATAGAGAATTTTCCGGTGCTGGCTTTTCCCGAAATTGCGCGTTTCTTATTGATATCGCGTGAATACCATTGACTTTGCGTGATTTTTCGTGCTATCATCATTTTAGGTACAAGATAGTGCACGTTAGTACCCATTGCTAAAAAGTGATTACCTAAAAACTTAATCACAAGAGAAAGGAGGTGTATCATGGAAAAAGTTATCACTATTACCGGCAAGAATGGCGTTGAATATACGGTCTCTTTGACCGGAGAGCAGGCAGACTATTACCTGCGCCTGGCACAGATGCGCGCTTCATCTGACAGCGAAGTCATGAAGGAATTTGTCGAGTTGCTTATCAACAGCGGTAAGCCAGGGGAACGCCAGAACAAGGCGCAGTACAACTGACAGGCAACGACCAGGGAATGCGAACGGCCCCGTTCCCTTATTATTTTTTCTCCCTAATAAATCGTCCCCTCCCGTATCAAGAACAAGACCACAGACACAAGCTCCCTACCCATAGAACCAATTACCTCAGTCCTGGTTTGATGCACCTCATGCGAACAAACCCCAGGTGCGAGAATGGCTCATCCAGCATACCCCGGAGCCCTTCAGCAGGCGCAATATCTACAGCGGTAACCATATGTTCGCTAATAAATACGAATTTGCCGCGCAATATCGCCAGCTTGCCACCACAATGTCCTCTAGAAATTAATCAAGAAATGTGAAAATCGTTTTACTATGCGGTTCTCCCCCCATCCACCGCCACCACCTGTCCCGTAATATAGCTCGCTCCTTCTGAAGCCAGAAACAACACCGCAGGCGCAACCTCTCCAGGCTGGCCGATGCGATGCATAGGTGTCGTCGCATTATAAATCGCCTCGCCGCGCTCGATAATCGCCCCAGTCATGCGCGTGCGGAACATGCCAGGAGCGATAGCATTCACGCGGATACCACGACCCGACCATTCAACCGCCAGCGCTCGCGTCAGATTAATCACCGCGGCTTTACTGGCATTGTAGCCAACGGTGTTCAGTTGTCCTCCACCGAGACCCGCGATAGAGGCAACATTGACGATGCTTCCTTTATTGCGTTCCAGCATATGCCGTCCTACTGCCTGCGACATTAGAAATGTGCCGGTGATATTCGCATCAATCACTTGCTGCCAGCGCTCCAGGGGCATCGATTCGGCAGGCGCTCCCCACGTCAGGCCGGCGTTATTGACCAGCACATCGATCTTGCCGCATTTTTCCAGCGTCTGCCGCACAAGTTGCGCGACGGAAGCAGGATTGGCAACATCACCGATCATGGCATGGACCGGAATAGCCGCGTCTTTCAACGTCCGTTCAGCTTCAGTAAGCCATTGTTCGCGACGCGCAGTGATAACGACAGTAGCGCCGGCATAGCCGAACGCCTGCGCAATCTCTAAACCCAGGCCGCGAGAACCACCTGTGACAATGGCCACTTCACCCTTGAAATCGAAGCTCACAGTACCCATATTGGCCTCCTTAAATATGTTAATTCGTCGATATTCTATCTTATATCACAGTTCAGACTAGTTTGATACACCGGCCAGATCGGTCTAATCTATATTCAAGAATCATGCTCGAGTATCTTCCATATTATGATATACTAAACACAACTATACAGGAAAACATGCAGCCGGATGTAGATTTGTAGTGATTGTGGCTCGGAGGGCCGATGTAATGAATAAAAACGCGCCGCGCGTGAAAAAGAGCGGGGAAAACATGGAGCATTCAAGCTCCTCAGAACAATCAACAGAAACATACACGCTGCACATATCCGACGTTAAGCATATCACGCAAGCATTTCTTGCCTTGAATAAGCAAGGTCGCATCATCTACCCCAGCCAGCAGGCGACACAGATACTGGGGCAAACAAGAGAAGAACTGACCGACAAATGTATTTGGGACGTCTTCCCGGAAATGGTCGATTCTCCTCTCTATCAGCACTGCCTGCAAGCAGTCGCCAGTGGTCAAGCCACCCAATTTCAAATCGAAGCTCCCCGTTATTCAAAATGGTTCCATATTCACATCTTTCCCTCACCTGATGAAGTTGCCATATTTTTCAGTGATATTACCGAGCACAAAAGAGCTATAGAACAATTGCGATTTCAGGCAGACATCCTGCACAACGTGCGTGATAGCGTAATCGTGACCGATCTGGAGGGAAGAGTTCGCTACTGGAATGAGGGGGCCACGGCTATCTTCGGATATACAGCAGAAGAAATGATGGACCAGACAATGGCCTCTCTCTATGAAGAGGGCCATGCGACACAGCTGGCGCAAGACCTCCAACTCATCTTTGATGGACACGACTACGTAGGAGAATGGAGAGGGCGAAGAAAAGATGGAACAGTGGTCTGGATCGACGGGAAAACGACCTTGTTACGCAATGCCGCAGGCAAGATAACCGGCTTCATTGGCGTCTCAAAGGATATTACAGGGCGCAAGCGAGCCGAGGAACTGGCAGAACAGAGTGAAAAGCGCTTCCGCGCGCTGATCGAAAACAGCGTTGATTCCATCACATTACTTGATGCTTCAGGTACTATCCTCTACACCAGCCCATCTGTCACACGCACGCTGGGCTATGCAGCTGAAGAATTGATTGGGCATGCTGCTGCTGAGTTGGTTCACCCCGATGAACTTGAAAAGTTGCGGACCATCTTTTCCACAATCATGCAGGAGGCAGGAAAGAGCACGCATGCACAATTCCAGGTGCGGCACAAAGACGGAACTTTTCGTTGGGTAAGAGGAAGCGGTCTCAATTTACTGCATGATCCGGCTGTAGCCGCCGTAGTGATTAATTATCAAGATATTACCGAGCGCAAGCACATTATAGAGGAGCGCCAGAGACTGTCTGCCATCGTTAAATCATCTGATGACGCTATTACCGGCATAACTATCGACGGTATTATTACCAGCTGGAATAAGGGAGCGCAACGAATCTATGGCTATACAGCAGAGGAAGCTCTCGGAAAGCCAATCGCGCTCATTCGGCTACCGGATCGCGAAGGCGAATTCGCTGCGAATATGCAGAAGCTTCAGCGAGGAGAAAGTATCGATCATTCTGAAACGTTGAGGCGACGCAAAGACGGAACCATTATTACTGTCTCGGTCTCCTCATCGCCCGTCAGGGATGATACAGGAGCCATTATTGGTGTATCTTCTATTGCGCGCGATATCACGAAACAGAAACAACTGGAAGCGGAAATACTGCATGCGAGGCAACAACTCGAGGTGATTCTCCAGCATATTGCCGATGGCATCCTCGTACAGAACCCAACTGGCACTATTATCTATGCCAATCATAAGGCAGCAATGCTCGCCGGCTACGCTTCAGCAGAAGAGATTCTTCAAATCTCTTCATTAGCATACTGGGAACAATTCGAGATTACGGATGAGGAAGGACACCGCCTGCCCCTGTCTCAACTTGCAGCCGGTGGGATTGTTGAAAAGGAATCATCCTCTCAGGTGAACGTGCGATTAGTGGCAAGGCGTACACGTGAGGTACACTGGGTATCGATCAAATCAACGGCTGTCTTAGCAGGCGAACAGGTGCCTTCGCTCGTGATCAGCGTATTGCAAGATATTACGCAATTCAAAGAGCTTGAGCAGCACAAGGACGAATTTATTATGCATGTCAGCCACGAACTACGCACACCGCTCACGGCCGTGAGTGGCTATCTAGAATTGCTCCAGGATCACGGCGAGCATCTTGATGCGCCGGCAAAAGCTCAGTTCTTGCACCAGGCTCTCGAAAACTGCCAGGTTCTGGCAGAGCTGGTTAATACGGTGATTAACGTCTTGAAAATCAAACAGGATGCGAAGCCTCTCAAAAGTGAACAACTCGCCGTCGCCTCCATCGTGCACGAGGTGATCGAGCAGTTTGACCCTCGCAAATGGCAAGAATACCACTGCCAGCTAGACATTCCGGACGATTTGTTTGTCTATGCTGATAAGCAATATTTCTGCCAGGTACTGCGGAATTTAATCTCAAATGTCTTTAAATACGCGCCTAAACAGACTCCGCTACTCATCAGCGCAGCGCCGATAGCCCGGGACGCCAGTACCGTATCAGAGGTTTGCATCAGCGTGCAGGATGCAGGCCCTGGCATCCCACCGGCTGAACAGCCATTCTTGTTCCAGAAATTCATCCGCCTCAAACGCGACCTGACCAGCACTGTCCGGGGAACAGGCTTAGGTCTCTATATTTGCAAGGAATTGCTCGTGAAAATGGATGGCCGCATCTGGGTAGAGAGTTCCGGGAAAGAAGGAGAAGGAAGTCGCTTCTCTTTTACGCTTCCCGCGGCACGCCCATAGTGGCCAGTGGGTCGGCGCTGCCAGCGACCAGGCAGGTTTTGCGGCAAAACCATAGGAGGAGGTTTACCACGCACAGCGCCGGTTCAACATGATTTCTCCTTTGGCCGAAAAGACAAAGAAGATTTGTATCTACCCAGGACCCGCTCAGCAGCGAAGCAACCGGATGCTTCCCTTTCGTGTTATAATAGCCTCTTGTTATGATAGAGAGGCGAATCGCCTACTTCGTTGAAGTACTGGACAATCACAGAGGTGGACAAAGCTCAACAATGAATAGTGATCAAACCGCTGCTCGACACGCGCCGCAATTCCATATGGGGGCCGGAGATAGGCAGCGACTCGAAGATTTGCCCTGGCGGCTTCCCCTCACCGAATGGCCGGAACATGGTGTTACTCCGCTGCTCATCCGGCGCGGCGAATCGCGCCATCCGGTGATTTTCGTCGAGCGCGAGGGAGTGCGCTACGCCATCAAAGAGACGACTCCTCATATGGCCGAGCGGGAGATACGCAACCTGCGCGAGATCGAATCGCGCGGCATTCCCGTGTTAACCGCGGTTGGCAGTGTAAGCGTGACCGGTCAACCTATCTTATTAGATGCGCGCGGGCCAGGAGGGGTTCCGGTATATACAAGTGGAGATCGAGGTTACACGGTAACGCGCCTGGCACCGCGGGTTATACCGCACTCCCTGCTCTTTCGCCTGCCCTTTTCGAAACGCACAAAACGGCATCTTTTAAGCGCAGTAGCCCTGCTGGTGGTCGAGCTTCACGAGCATGGCGTGTACTGGGGCGATCCCTCACTGGCAAATGTACTGATGCGCATTGATGGGCGCAGCGTCCTGGCAATCATGGCCGATGCTGAGACTGCCGAACTCTTTCCCGGCCCGATTAGCGAGGGATTACGCGAGCAGGACCTGGAATTATTCGGTGAATCATTGACCTGGCAGGCAGAGGACTTGCGTATCGCGCGCGGGTTGCCGGAGGAAGAAGAACTGGTAGGGGAGAAGGATTTTCTCTATTTTCGCAGGCGCTATCGCTGGCTCCGTCGCGAGCATGCGCAATTAGCGGCCGCGCCTTCTTTCACCACGCTCTTTCAAGTGCAACTACTTCTAGAAGGTTTGAATAAGTTGGGCTACTCAGTCCTGGGTACAACCGGCAAGGCGCTATATGGACTTACTACTGTCTTGCCGGGCTGGTATGCGCGCCGCATCCATGAATTGCTGCACATTTCTGTGCCCCGCATCTATGCTCGTCGTTTCTATAATATGATCCTGGGCCACCAGAGGATTATGAGCGAACAAGAGGGGCGCGATGTGAGCCTGGAAGAGGCAGCGCATGATTGGTATACGCGTTATCACCTGCCGGCTATCCTGCTGCTCCGCAACCACCTGACAAGCGAACAGGACCCGCTACAAGCATATTTCTCCATCATGGACCACAAATGGAAGCTCAGCGAGAAAGCAGGATACGAAATCCCGCTCGATGAAGCAGTCGTGGACTGGGCCATGGAGCAGGCCGCAAGAGCCGGGAAACTGGGAACCGTCGATCCGGCTGCCCTTGCGACATGGTGGAGAGAGCGCGAGCCGGCCGCAAAAGCATTAGAACCCCCCTTGATCGAAAGCGAGAAGTTGCAACCCTTGCTCTCTGAGCAGGAACAGCCGCTCGTGAATCTGCCTCCCTCCCTCCTACAAGACCAGTTAGATCAGATGCTCCCCCCATCAACTGAAGAATGAGCCATGCCTCACTATTCCAGTAATCTCCATTTCCGGTAGAGCTTTCTAATTCTCTCTAATCTTCTTCTAATATCTTTTTCATCACACTTTTACTCGCGCCTAACCCTCCTAATCCATACTATATAGCAGGAACACATGAAATACAGGCATTGCTCAGGAGGAAAGGTGGTTCGGAGATGCCAGAGCGATGCTCCTGGCAATAACGTTTGTTGTTGCCAGGAGTGTTCCCCTCCTCTGCGCGGGGCGTCAACGTTGCCGCTCCGTGTAGCAGCGGGATAGTCACGGACAAGGGGAAAGCGAAAGCATCCCAGGCATCGCCTCCAGGTAGGTAAGGACAAACATTCATCTCCCTTGCATATGGATGGCGATGTACCCTCGAAGAAAGGAAAGGAATTATGATGAAAGATTACAACACAACACCTGCGACACCTGCCGCATCTACGGCCCCTGTAACGCAGGAAACAACACGTGTTGACACTGTTGTGACGAATGTTGCGAGCCCTGCGCCTCTCGGCCTCAACGTACTCGCATTCGCAACAGCGATTGTCGGTTGTTTTTATACCGGCTTTATTATCCCCTATGAAAATGCGGGCATGCGCCCGGCAGTTGGAGTCGTCCTCTTCATTCTGGGCGTCATACTGGTACTCGCGGGCATGTGGGAATATCGCAAGAATTCCATGCTCATGGCGACGCTCTTCACCTCCTATGGTGGTTTTCTTGGCGCCATTGGTCTGATCTTTATTCCGAACTTTGGCATTCTAGCAGCCCTGACCAGTACCGGTGACATGCATTTTGCGCTTGGCCTGTTCTTCCTGTGCTGGACGATCTTCTCTGGAATCGTGCTCATTGGCACACTACGGTCAAACGCTGCATTAATCGCATCGGTTGCACTGCTCTTCGTCTCCTACCTCTTGCTGACGATTGGTCAACTGGCTTCGAACAGTTATGGCGTCGTGCACGCCGGAGGTTGGGTAGCGATTGCCTGTGCAGTGGTTGCCTGGCTTGCTGGCCTGACCAGCATTCTCACCACCCGGGCTCCCAATGGCATCTTCAGGCTGCCGATCGATCGCCGCGTGGCACCCATTGAGTAAGGAAAGGTAATCAAAAATAGGCGAAGGAGTTATTCAAGTCCCCTTGCCCGTGAAGAATTGGTCTCGATAGATTAGTTGTTTCTTGTTCGCATGCTAGCAGGTAATGCCTGGCTTTCCTTTTCAGGAATCAGGCATTATCCGCTCTGTTCGATTAAGCGAGGCGTACGAGGCTACAAAACCGGCGCCTACAGTTCTTCCGGAGCCGCTTCTTCTTCCTCTTCTTCCCCGTCGACTTCACCCACCCTGTATGAATTCATGTTGCCGCGAATCTGCTCTTCGAGGGCGGCAGCAACATCGCTATTCTGGCGCAGGAACTCCTTAGCATTTTCTCGTCCTTGACCGAGACGGATGTCACCGACATTGAACCACGCGCCGCTCTTCTTCACAAGGCCCATCTCCAGGCCGAGGTCGATCAGCCCACCCTCGCGAGAAATGCCTTCACTGTACATGATGTCGAATTCGGCCACGCGGAATGGGGGAGCAACCTTGTTTTTGACAACACGCACGCGGGTGCGGCTTCCCAGCACGTCCTGGCCCTGCTTGATCGTATCAGTACGACGAATATCGAGGCGTACCGAAGCGTAAAATTTCAGGGCTTTACCGCCAGAAGTCGTCTCTGGATTGCCGAACATGACTCCGACCTTCTCACGCAGCTGGTTTGTGAAAACGACGGCGGTATTGGAACTGCTGATAGCCGAGGTAAGCTTGCGCATGGCCTGGCTCATCAACCTGGCCTGCAAACCAACGTGAGAATCGCCCATCTCGCCTTCGATCTCGGCGCGAGGGGTAAGCGCCGCGACAGAGTCAATAACAACCACATCAATTGCGTTGCTGCGTACGAGGGCATCCACAATTTCCAATGCTTGCTCACCGGTATCGGGCTGCGAGATCAACAGGTTATTGGTATCGACGCCACAACGGGCAGCATAGGTGCGATCAAGCGCGTGTTCCGCGTCGACAAATGCGGCGTAACCACCGGTACGCTGCGCGTTGGCGATAATATGCTGGCAAAGCGTTGTCTTACCTGACGACTCAGGCCCATAGATTTCTGTAATGCGCCCGCGTGGGATACCACCGACACCAAGCGCGAGGTCGAGCGCGATTGACCCCGTCGGAATGACCTCAACCTGAATCTTCGATACTTCGCCTAACTTCATAATCGCGCCCTTACCAAAGCGGCGCTCAATCTGACTCAAGGCCTGCTCTATAGCCTTTTCTCGCTCGGAAGTGGCAGTAGAAACGGCAGTACTGCCCCGGTCGGCCATGGATTTCTCCTTTTTACTCATTGGCATGCCTGTTTTTACAGGGTGTAAATGACGGCACAGTTATAGGCAGGTTCGTTGCCATCCCGCTTTACCGCCCTGCATTCCTCCTTTTATAATCTTGCTGGTTCCCTTTATTGGGAAGGGAACGCCCCTGTCGCCTATGTGATGACAAAAATAACGCATCCGTGACCTGGTATGACATGACTCGTTTTTTCGTTCCCTTCAAGATATTCTCTAACAGGGTCGAAAAAGCGGAAATGGGTCTCTCTCTCCACACCCATTCCTCTTGTGAGTAGAACAAGAGTACCATATATGCATGGGCATGTCAAGAACTTTTTCCCTGATGATTACCTCTCAGTGCGCCAGGGCTTCTGAGTGCAGCGAAGAAGCCTGGCCCTCTACATATCACGCCTGCCCTCCAGCGCACGGCTGAGCGTGCCTTCATCGGCATATTCCAGATCGCCGCCGATGGGCAGGCCACGCGCAAGCCCTGTAACTCGCACGTTGAAAGGCTTCAACTCTTTCTGCAGGTAATTGGCGGTATATTCTCCTTCGAAATTGGGATTGGTCGCCAGAATTACCTCGCGTACCGCGCCTCCACGCACACGCTGCAGGAGTTCGTCGATGCGCAAGTCTTTCGGCCCGATACCCTCGACAGGCGAGAGCGCCCCGTGAAGGACATGATACAACCCCTTATAAACGCCGGTCTTCTCCAGCGCAAGCACATCGAGCGGCTCTTCCACCACACAGATGATCTCCTGGTCGCGGTTGGGATTGCTGCACGTAATACAGGGATCAGTCTCGGTAATATTAAAGCAGCGCGAGCAGTAGATAATGCTCTCTTTGACGCGCATAATAGCCTCGGCCAGGCGGCGCGCCTGGTCGGTAGGACTGCGCAAGATGAAAAAGGTGAGGCGCTGCGCAGTCTTGACGCCAACACCCGGCAGTTTAGAAAACTCTTCGATCAGTGCCGCCACGGGCGGAGCGAGATTGCTCATGTTTTTAGAATAATCCTGGGATTTTCATGCCGCCGGTTACGCTGCTGGCCAGTTTCTGCTGCGCAGCGTCTACCTTGTCGTGGGCATCTTTGGCAGCGGCTAGCACCATCACTTCCAGTTCGGCAATATCATCTGTGCTAAAGGCTTCGGGGTCGATCTTGACGGCGGAGATTTCAAATTTTCCGTTCATAGTGATGCTAACGGCCCCGCCGCCGGCAGTACCTGTAAACTGGGAGGCCTCTAATTCCTCCTGCATTTTGATCAGTCTCTGCTGCATCCTCTGAATTTCACGCATATTCATGGAAAAGCTTGCTCCTTACTTTGGGAACACATCTACAATTCTTGCTGAAAATGTTCTTATCACTTCCTGCACCACAGGGTCACTCTCAGCCTCCTGTTGAATGCTCTCTTTCGATGAGAGTACAATAGTATTCTCTCTCACCATGCCATTTTTGGCAACTGGCGGCCCATTGCCATCATTGGTATGCACTGTATCGACCAGCGGCAGGCCCGCGTCCGCCATGTATGTACTGGTTGCCGCCTGCTCGCTTTCAACAGGGGGTGAAGAAACCGGCGGTTCGAGATAGGCGGACTGCCGCGGAGCAATCGTTGACATCGTATTGGTAGATGGAGGATCAGATTCATAAACCGGAACTGCCGGTAATGGCTGGCCAGGAGCCAGAAGGCGTACCTGGCAAGAGAGCTCAAATTCCATCGTCAAGGCCCATTCCAGGTCTTTATAACGTTCGTTCTCCTTCACGAAGGTATAATGCGCCTGTTTTGCCGCCTGAATGATAACAACCGGCTGCTGAGCCGTCCCTTCAATACCAACAACTTTAAAATGTTCCAGATATGCTGCCATCAGCCCGCTTTTGCTTTTCTGCCTGGTCCGTTTCCTTACTTTCTCCCATGCATCTCTCACCTGCTCAATGGTCAGGGACGGCTTCGAGCCATTAGATGACAAAGATACGGGTTGCACTTCTTTTTTTTGCTCTGCCACAGGCGGGCGAGGGCCACTGCCAGGTGGTGTATGGAAATCCTCTTCTTTTTTCTGTGGAGTTGAGGATTTGCGGGCATCCAGGGATGGTGACAAACGTGCCGGGGCTTCCTCCTGTGGGGCGGCATGTAAAACAGGCGGGCGATGCTGCGCCACCGGAGTTGGTGCAGCGGAGGTTGCGGTACGGAGTTGAGCCGACTGAGCACGCCGGTGCACCTCGATACACTCCAATGAGGCCAGTTCGAGGCCAAGCTGCGGCGTGCCCTGATTCTTTTGCATGAGATCATTTTGCGCAAAGATGCGCGCGCATTCGGTCAGTTCTTCAATGCTAAATTGCTGCGAAAGTGGCCTGATCTCGTCCATCTCGTCTTCGGTCAGATCGAGAATGGAGGCGGTGTTGGCTCCGGCGCGCGTCAGCATGAGCGCGCGCCAGTACTCGACCACCTGGGCATTGATCTGGTGCAAATCAGCGCCTGACTCCGCGAGTTCATGGATCAGGTGCAGAATGGCCGGGCTATCCTGCTGCGCGATATGATTGATGAGTTTAGAGATGGCTCGCGTGTCGGCCACACCCAGCATAGCCTGCACCTGCGCCAGCGAGATTTCCTCGCCCGCATAGGCAATCGCCTGGTCCAGCAGGCTCAGAGCGTCACGCATACCACCAGCTGCGGCCCGGGCCAGAAGTTCGGCGGCGGAGCGTTCGAGTTTGATGTGTTCTTGCCCGGCAACAAAATGCAGGTGTTCGACGATCTGGCGCGTGGTGATGCGCTTGAAGTAGAACGGCTGGCAGCGCGAGATCACGGTTGGCAGCATCTTATGCACTTCCGTGGTCGCCAGGATGAAAATGGCGTAGGGAGGTGGTTCCTCAAGCGTCTTGAGCAGAGCATTGAATGCCTCGGTTGTTAGCATATGCGCTTCGTCGAGGACATAAACCTTGTACTTGCCGGTAGACGGCGGCATCATGACCTTCTCGCGCAGGTCGCGAATGCTGTCAATGCCGCGATTGGAGGCGGCGTCGATTTCGATGACGTTGAATGAGTTACCGGCTGTAATCTCGCGGCACTGCTGGCATTCGTTGCACGGCTCACCATCACGCGGATTGAGGCAATTCACGGTTTTGGCAAGCAGGCGGGCAGTACTGGTTTTACCGGTGCCTCTAGGCCCTGTAAAGAGATAGGCATGGGCCAGGTTGCCACTCTTGAGGGCATTTTTTAGCGTCGTTACGATTTCTTCCTGGCCGACAAGTTCATCGAATGTTTGTGAACGCCACTTGCGGTAGAGCGATTGTGAGGTCATGATATTAGGACTCCGCCTGCAAACCCAGGAGACACGGGCCTCGAACCCAATCCAGGCCGGATGAAGGCACAAGCAAACATAGAGAAAACCGATTTTCGCCCGGCCCTGCCGATCAGCGCAACCAGGCTACCCTACGGCACCCAGAGAGGTCCACTTACCGTTGCTTCCTCACGGACCTAGCGGGGTTCACAGACATCTGCCGCGTAGGACCCGATTACGCCGATCGGCAGGACCGGAAGAAAACCGGCCTGTTCCGTTTGATATCATCTCCCTTTTTCGTATCCTAAAAACTTTTCAGTATCCCGAAAACGGATCGAACAGTAAGATTTGCATTACCAGGCGGAACACCACCATTGTACTACTCTGGCAGGGAAATGTCAAGAAAAATACTTGCCGATAAGCAGGTCGTACTTCTGCTTAACTTGCTCAGGAATCCTGGACCGGTCGGTGAGGATGGCCGTGGCAAGGGCGCTGGGACACTCACAGGTATTCGCGCCGCGGTCGGCAGGAATCTTCCTGGCCACGCTTCTGAGGATGCGCTGGGCATTGGCGACATTGGCGCTTAGATTACTGATCACCATTTCGACAGTGACCGATTCCTCGGTTTCGTGCCAGCTGTCGTAATCGGTGACGCAGGCGATACAGGCATAGCATAGTTCGGCCTCGCGAGCCAGCTTCGCTTCCGGCAGGGCTGTCATGCCGATGATATCCATGCCCCAGCTGCGGTAGACATGGGATTCGGCCCGCGTGGAGAAGAGCGGGCCTTCCATGCAGACATAGGTACCGCCCGCGTGAACCTTCACATCGCCCATTTCTTGGGCGGACTCGAGCAGGAGTTTGCTGAGGGTGGGGCAGAATGGATCGGCAAATGTGACATGCACGACGATTCCACCTTCGAAAAAGGAGTTGACGCGGCTCCTGGTACGATCAAATAATTGATCGGGGATGACCAGGTCGCGAGGAGCGATATGCTCGCGCAGGCTGCCGACGGCGCTGACGGAGACAACCCACTCGACGCCCAGGCTCTTGAGCGCCCAGATATTGGCACGCACGGGTATTTCGGTTGGCGAAATACGATGGCCGCGCCCGTGACGGGGCAGAAAGGCCATCGAAACTCCTTCAACCTTGCCCACGGTTACCATATCGCTGGGACTGCCAAAGGGCGTTTCCACCGTGACCTCTTCGACCTCGGTCATTCCCTCCATACGATAGAGTCCGCTGCCACCGATGACTCCTATAGTTGCGTGTGGCATATATTGCCTCCTCCTTATGCTCTGATCCTGGCGTACTGCAACTTCCCCACCTTGAGAATAGCGCCATCAATCACAGGCACCACAAAATCAATCTCGCCGATACGCTGAGCCTCGCCGGATGGGCCTTGCGGGAAAAACGAGACGCCTCCCTGCTGGATGAGACGACGCGCCTCACCCTTGCTCTTCGCCAGCTTTGCATCGACGATGAAGGTGAGAATATCAACCGGCTGGCTCAAGGGGTGGTCAGGAATATCTGCCGGCAGTTGGCGCTCAGAGAACTGGCGCGTAAAGGCTTCTTCGGCCTGCTGAGCAGCCGCTGCATCATGAAAGTTGGCGACAATCTCTCGCGCCATGCGCAATTTGACATCCCGCGGATTGCGCGAGCCCTCCGCCATCTCGCGGCTCAATTCGTCCAGTTCGGCCTGTGGCACGTCAGTTAGCGTCTCAAAGTAGCTCATCATGGCATGATCCGGCAGCGACATCAGCTTGCCGAACATATCGTTGGCGGGGGCGGTCATGGCAATATAGTTGCTCAGCGACTTGCCCATCTTCTTGAAGCCATCGAGACCCACAATGAGTTGCAAGGTCAGGATTTGCTGCGCCGGCTGGCCGAAAATAGGCTGCAGCTCGCGCCCGACCAGCAGATTGAATGTCTGGTCGGTACCGCCGATTTCGACATCCGAATGCAGCGCTACTGAGTCGTAACCTTGCAAGAGTGGATAGACGAACTCGGAGAGGTAGATTTCGGTGCTACTTTTGTAGCGTTTAGAGAAATCGTCGCGTTCCAGCATCTGGGCCACGGTTTTATGACCGAGCAGCTTGAGGGCATCAGCCAGACCGAATGCATCGTACCATTCGCTCTGCCAGCGCACCTCGGTCAAATTGGGATCGACTATTCTGAAGAATTGATCCAGGTAGGTGCGGGCATTCTCCGCAACCTGTTCAGCGCTGAGTGGCTTGCGAGCATCCTCGCGCCCGCTCGGATCGCCCAGGCGAGCCGTCCAGTCGCCGATGACAACGACGGCTTTATGGCCGAGTTGCTGGAACTGGCGCAGTTTGCGGAAAACGACGGCATGACCTATCGTCAGGTCATAATGGCTCGGGTCCACACCCAGCTTTACACGCAGCGGTTGGCCGTCGTTGCCCTCCAGGAGCAGGCGGCGCAACTCGTCTCCCTTCTCAATCTGCACGACGCCTCGTCTGAGGACGTGTTCTATCGCTTCCTGTGTGAAATGTTGTGCTACTGCCATGGCGACTTCCTTCCAAACGTCCGGTTGTTTTAGAGCATTGTAGCAGAATAGTGGCCCGGCGTCGAGAGGAGACCACTGGTGATTCCCCACAAGAATCGCGCGCCTTTAGACCACAAACGTTATAGTTTGACAAACTTTCTATCAAGTTTTCTAACAAAATTCTTACACTTCGTATATGTGATTCTAATGCTGGTTGGGCTATTCTTTCAGCAGAGAAAAGAAATAAGAACCTGCTCGCGAGCAAAGAGCGGGTTCAAAGGATAAGTTCAGGAGCACAAGAGAATTTCAGAAAGGAAGGAGTAAAACAATGGCAAATAACCTGACTCGTTACAATCCCTTCAGTGAAGTCGTTTCCTTACGGGATGCGATGGACCGTCTCTTTGAGGATAGCTTCATTTCCCGCAACATGCTCAATCGCTCAGGAATCACCGCGAACCTGTTCGAGACGCCGGATGGTTTTATTCTCCAGGTTCCCATGCCCGGTGCCAGCTCTGAAAACGTAGAGATTACCGCGCAGCAAGATACACTTACGCTGAAGTGGCAGACCAATGTACAGATTCCGCAGGGCGCGACCGTTCACTGGAATGGTTTCCAGTCCGGCCAGTACCAGCAGTCTTTCACGCTTCCTGCCCCTATCAATGCTGACCGCGCCGAGGCGAGTTACGAGGATGGCATTCTGACCCTCAATTTGCCCAAGGCCGAGCATGTGAAGGCCCGCACTGTGAAAGTTACCGCCAAGAAATAGTTGAGGGTAGGGCGGCACTTGAACCCGAGTGACGACCTGGTCACTCGGGTTTATCATTTAGAGCCGCATCTACACTGGCTTTGAGGATAGGAAGGTCTTCTTCAACCACAGAAAAGAGACAAACCGCGAGGCTTTCATCACGTTACTCGCTCCTGACTTCTACCCCCGCCATCTTTTCCAGCACCTTAATCACTGATGTGTAATCCTCGCGCCCGAAGCCTTCGGCCCGTGCCTGCTCGAACAACTGGCGCGTCAATGCCGTCATGACTGCCGGCGTCGTCTTCTCGGAGGCCAGGTCGAGCGCCAGGCCCAGATCCTTATAGAGCAGGTCCGTCATGAAGCCGGGTTGGAAATCACCCCGAAACGCCCGCAGTTGGAATTGATTGGAGAGCTGCCAGCTCGCGCCGGTACTGACCCCAATGATTTTTGCCATCGTATCCACATCCGCTCCCGCCTTGACTCCCAGTGTAAATGCCTCGGCGACAGACGCCGCGATAGCGCCGCACAGAATGTTATTCACAATCTTGACCACCTCGCCCGTACCGTTCGGCCCGACATGAAAAATATTTTCTTTCTTGCCCATCGCTTCCAGAACCGGCAGGGCCTGCTCGAATATCTCTCGCTCGCCCCCGACCATGATCGTCAAGGTGCCTTTCGCCGCACCCTGCGACCCGCCGCTTACGGGCGCATCGAGAAAATGAGCGCCATACTTGCCAGCATCCCGCGCCAGCTTGCGACTGACGGATGGCGCAATCGTACTCATATCGATAATGATCAACCCCTTGCGCGCGCCTTCGAATATACCCTGCGGGCCGGCCACGACCTCCTCTACCTGCATCGAATTCGGCACCATCGTAATCACGATTTCCGATGCCATGGCTACTGCTCGCGACGAGGGGGCTAATCTGGCGCCCGCATTGACGACCTCCTGCACCTCCGGCTTTTCGGGATGGCGGGCAAAAACGGTGACGGTATGTCCCGCCTTCAGTAAATTAAGCGTCATTGGGCGTCCCATGACACCAATACCAATAAAACCTACTTGCATCTAAATAATCCTTTCACCTTATTCCATTTCCACAATGACGGCCCCGCCCTGAACCACATCGCCCTCCGCGTAATGGATGCGGCTGACCTTGCCCTTATAGGGAGCCACAATGGTATGTTCCATTTTCATAGCGCTCAGGATCGCCAGCACCTGGCGCTGTTCGACTGTATCCCCTTCCTTTACCTGCACCTTGACGATTGTGCCCGCCATGGGAGCGGTAAGCGCTTCCTGCGCGTGTCCGGCCCCGCCGCCCTGTCTGGCTGTATTTACGTCTGGTGGGCGGCGGCGACCAAGACGATACATATACCCTCCAAGCGCAACCCGCATCTCACGTTCATTGCGCTGCACATAGGCATGCGTTTGCGCGTTACCCTGTCGCAACAGCACAAAGCCCTCATTGTCAAAAACGCAGGTGATCTTCTCTACCGGCCCGTCATCTACCTGTACGTTCCAGGCCCCATTATCCTCCCTATCTTGCCATAAAGCCGGCCTGCGAATCTCGCCCTGGTAGTCATAGGCAACATGCCTGATCTCCCCAAACATGCGCCATGGTCCAAGCGCCAGCCAGGGATTCGCACGATGGTTATACGCATTGCTTCCTTTGACAGGACTTGCAACTTCATATAACGCAGCCGCCTGCAAAGCCTGTTTCAACAGGTCTAACTGCGTATCCTGCTGAAAAATACCCTCCTTGATCAGCCCGGATGCTTCCAGAAAGTTCGTATAGGTTTGCCCCTCTTGAAAGTCCTTATTTTTAGCGATGGCCAGCAGCAATTGCGCGTTCGTCTTCACGCCAAAAACGGCTGTCTGCTCCAATGCATCTTGCAGACGCGCGATGGCCGCCGCGCGATCCTCGCCGTAGACGATCAACTTCGCGATCATGGGATCATAGAATTGCGTAATCTCATCGCCATCCTTAATGCCGCTATCGACACGAATACCGGGACCCTGCGGCTGTACAAATTGCGTCACGGTGCCGGTTGAGGGAATAAAGTTATGGTCGGGGTCTTCGGCATACAGGCGGGTTTCTATCGCATGGCCACGCGGATGGACCTGCTGCTGCCGAATAGACAATGGCTCGCCCGCAGCGACCAGCAACTGGTGCCGCACGAGGTCGAAGCCTGTAATCAGCTCAGTCACCGGGTGCTCAACCTGCAGGCGTGTATTCATCTCAAGAAAATAATATTGCTGTTCGGCATCGAGCATGAACTCAAGCGTGCCAGCGTTCACATACCCCGCGGCCTTAGCGAGACGGACGGCAGTCGCTCCCATTTCTTCTCGCAGCGCCGCCGTCAACGCAACCGATGGACTCTCCTCAATAATCTTCTGGTGGCGGCGCTGTATGGAGCATTCGCGCTCACCCAGGTGGATGAGATTGCCAAAAGTGTCGCCAAGCACCTGTATCTCGATATGTCGTGGCTGCAAAACGAGGCGTTCAAGAAAGACCGTTGCGTCGCCAAACGATGCCAGAGCCTCTCGTCTTGCCCCGGCCAGTTGATCAATGAAATCTGAAACATCATATACCTCGCGCATTCCCTTGCCCCCTCCACCCGCTGCCGCCTTGATGAGCAGGGGAAAACCGATGCGCCGCGCCTCGCGCATCAAGATCTCATCATCCTGGCTTTCACCATTATACCCGGGAACGGTAGGCACACCAACCGATTGCGCCAACTGCCGGGCCGAAATCTTTGAACCCATCAAACGCATAGCCGAAGCGGGCGGCCCCACAAAGATAATGCCGGCCCGCTCGCACGCTTCGGCAAAACTGGCATTTTCGGAAAGGAAACCATAGCCGGGATGAATCGCCTCAGCGCCACTTTTTTTCGCGACATCGATGATCGTTTCTATGCGCAGGTAACTTTGGGTGGCCGGCGCCGGGCCGATAGCATATGCTTCGTCCGCCAACTCTACATGGCGCGCATGGCAGTCCGCATCTGAATAAACTGCCACAGTCCGTACCCCCATTTCACGACACGTCGCCATGATGCGAACGGCTATCTCGCCCCGATTCGCAATCAACAGCTTCTTGAACATCGTAGCATCCCTCATCTTTTTGGTAGGACATCGCCGCCTGGTTCCCTCTCCCTCGCCTAACAATCACGCAAAGAGCATCTACAGGCAAGCTATGCCTCTCTACTCGACATCTTATACTATAGACACGTACGCTGACAATGCTACAGGGGATATGGCTCTCCATCCAATTGAACATCTCTTTCGATCTCCGCCAAAGTAGCTTGCCAGGCTCATTCAAGCCCAAAAATATGAAACCTTGCTTTTCGGTATTTCGTGTCTTTTTGTAGGATAAGCAAATTCATTCAGAATAGCTTCTTCATTATAGCTATTCTGAATGTAGCCAACCAGAGCATGAAAATTTTTCCCAGAGGACTATGCGGAGATACAAGAGTATGATCCAGGTTGAGAATAGGCGCCCAGCAACTTCCATGAGACTCGAATCAACTCAACAGGGAACTGAGATGAATCAACATCATTCAATTGTGAGATCCAAGAAGCAGCGCTCAGCACCTGAATACTTGCTCAGAGTGCCTCTTGCCTTTGCATTCCGATTGATACGGCACGTGCTCAGCCTGCTGCTTACCGGATTTATCATCTCCATCTTCCACTTGTGGCGAAAAGTATCGCCTTCTCTCACGGACAAGGAGCCTCTGCAGCTGCGGCAGGCTACCGATTTGGAAGAGCAGTTCATCACGGTCGCATCGCACGAATTGAGAACCCCTATGACCACTATCAGTGGCCATACCCAGTTGCTACTGCGGCATTTATCGCGTCACAAAGAATTATCGCCCGAAATGGCGGTAATTCGTACTGCTTTAGAGAGCATCGATGGTCAGACACGCCGTCTGAATGCTGTAGTGAATGAACTGCTCGAACTGAGTAATATTCGCGAAGGAAATATTGATCTACATAAGGAGACATGTAACCTCACAGATATCTGTTGCCAGGTCGTTGAACAAGAAACGTTCCTTTCGAACCGTACCATCAGCTTGATTGCGCCACCGACCCCTATTCTGCTGCAGGCCGATGGCAATCGCCTGCACAACCTGATCATTAATTTAGTGGATAACGCCCTGAAATATTCTTCGCCTTCGCGTCCGGTCGAAGTCTACCTATCCAAACTTGAGAATACTGCGCTCGTTAAAGTGCGCGATTTCGGGCCAGGTATTCCAGAAGACCAGCAAGAACGGCTGTTTGAGCCATTTTATCGCGGCCTCCACCAGGAGGCATCGCCGCATAGCGGCCTCGGACTGGGACTTACCATTTGCAAGGAAATCGTGGATCGTCATGACGGTCGCATCTGGTGTGAATCGCAGGAAGGCAGTGGCAGCACCTTTATCGTTCAGCTTCCATTGCTTTCAAAATAGTAGAGGGGTACCACGTGATGAGTACGCTGAATCGACTCTCCGGGAGGCCACGCTCTACAGTGGTTGCCCACCACCGGCAGGGCCGGGTCAGGCCATCGCAAGCTCTCATCAGAGATAACCTTGTACAGACAAGGCTCTTCTGAAGAGAGGGGGGAAAGCGTTTTACGTGGCAATGGGATGCGGTAGTCTGTCCTGGCCCTGGTAGGTCTATAGCCTGATGAACTTTGACAACCGAATCGAGTCGTCCAGTAGGGATAGCGGCTGGTCCCTGTCCTGCGACTCCAACCGGGACAGGGACCAGTCGCTATCCCTACTGGATTTTGTAACGCTCCAAGTGCAAGATTTCTCTGGCTTGAGCGGGAGTCGCAACCGCACGATCCAACTCGGCGGCAATGCGAGCAATGCGGGCCACCAGTTCCGCATTGCTCTGGGCCAGCACTCCCTTGCGATAGTAAATATTGTCTTCGAAGCCCACACGCACGTTTCCACCCATAGCGAGAGCCATCACGCCCAGGGTCAACTGATGCCGTCCTATTCCCGCTACACTCCAGGTACTGCCGGGAGGAAGACTGCGTACCATATGTACAAGGTGCGCCGGGTCGGCACCAATACCACCCGGCACACCCATCACAAAATCAAAATGCACAGGGTCAGTTATCAGGCCCGCTGTGCGTAAGCGCAGCGCCGTATCGATCATTCCGACATCAAAAATCTCGACTTCAGGCACAATCCCATCATCGCGCAGGCGTCGCGCGAAGGTCTCCACCAGCGAGAGGTCATTCATGAAAACGCCATCTCCAAAATTCACTGTGCCCGTCGTCAGCGTCGCCATATCTGGTCTGCATTCAACGCTCTGCAAGCGCTCCTGCGCGCTCATCCCTATCGCTCCACCCGTCGATACCTGTGTTATGACATCACACCGCGCGCGAATGCCCTCTACTACCTCTCTGAATAAGGCCGCATCCTGGCTGGCCTTCCCATGTTCATCCCGCACGTGAATATGAATGATCGCTGCTCCGGCCTGGTAGCTCTCTACCGCGGCCTCAATAATTTGCTGTGGGCTTATAGGAAGCCGGGGTTGTTGCTCTCGGGTGACTTCGGCTCCGACGATGGCGGCGGTTATGATTACGGGTTGCATCTGTCATCCTCCTTTCTGCCAATGCACTTTTTTATCCAATTATACATCTATCGCTCTGATATTTTAAGAAACCAGCTTTCGATAGACTATGAAACGATCTCAAATCCAGTACGAAAATACGAATGCTTGTGTGCCTGAGTGACAAAACAAAGCCTGTCAGGTATACTATTGTCAGTTAGCCAGGAGCAATGCCATCAGGTACAGTCTTTCAGTATCGTCCCCTGCATACCGTCCCCCACGGCCAGAGCGACGACTGATCGACCCTGACATTTCTATAAATGGCAGAGGAAATCTATGTCAGGACAGTCCTTCGAGTTACAAATGAAGATCGTAGCAACAGAGAAGTTGACGCGCGCTTATCTTCAGAAATTGGGCCGCCAGAACTATCTCGCAACCGCAGGCAGCATAGGCATTATCACGATCAGTTTTATCTGGCTGCTGTTCCGCCTGGGCGGGAATAGCGCCGTTACGTTCATAGGTGACTCGATGTATGGAGTGGCGGCGTGGATTGGCGCATGGTGGGCATTCACTACTGCGTGGCGCGCGCGTTATGGCCCGGTACGCCTGCACCCCAGGCTGCAATTAGCCTGGCTTTTGATTGGCACCGGCCTGCTTACTAATGGCATCGGCGGCTTCTATTATACCTATCTGGAGATGGGCGGCACATTAACCCCCGTTCCATCGCCCGCCGATATCGGTTTTACTATGTATTATCTCTTTGCCCTGGCCGGTTTGCTCCTGATTCCCACACAGCCTCATGCCGGTCGTTTTCGCCTGCGGATTGGCCTCGACGCGCTTATTACAACCCTCTGCCTGCTGGGCATAAGCTGGTATTTCGTCATCTACCCCATCTTCCTGAATGTCACCGACACATATAAACTGATTGTCGCCGTCTCCTATCCTTTTTGGGATATCCTGCTCATACTTGCCCTGCTACTGCTCTTTTACCAGCGCACTGAGCGTATATTGCGCGCCTCTCTTATACTTTTCGGCCTCGGCATTGTTTCCCAGGTCTGGGCCGACACCGGCTACGCCATTGGCGTGCCCGCGGGTACCTACACTACTGGCACCTTCTATGTTGATACATTCTGGTTCATAGGCTATCTCTTAATGGGTCTGGCCGCCCTTTACCAGTACAATATGATCGTGCGCAAGCTTTATAACGAGCGCCAGAACACTGGCCAGGCGCCTCTAAGAGAGGATATACCACCTAACCTCAACGGAAAACCACGTCGCAGTTATATTCTATTTCGTAACCTGCTCCTCTATATCCCACTTACCATTCTCTTGATCCTCATGCTCTATAGCGAAATGACACAAGATAACAACATTCTTTCCTTCTTTCTTGTCGTGTTAACTGCCATCCTGGGCGTTCTTGTATCTGTGCGCAACGTGCTGACCATCAACGAAAACGAAATGCTACTGCGAGAACGGGAGCAGCGCAGCCTGCAAGCCGATCACCTGCGCGTGCTGGCAGCCCAGCTGGCTCCCATTCTGGAACTTGATCCTCTTCAGACTCGCATTATCACCATGGCGGCGAATCAGCTGGGGTTCGACGCCGCCATTCTTGTGCTGCTGGGGGACTATGATACTCCGCTCAACAGGCAGTCCAGCTTACAGATTCTCGCCGCCACTTCCAGCATAGCGGAAGTCAATACCTGGGAGATACGCACAGAACACCTGGGGGAGCAGATAGGATTTTTAGGCAAAGAAATCGCGCTTCAATCGACGGCGCAAGTACCAGGCCTCCCATTAGAAATACGGCAGTGGCAACAGGAACACAGGATGCTGGTTACACTTTTTGTTCCGCTGCGCTATCAGAATAAAATAATAGGCAGTCTCGGTCTCTCTCGCTCAACCTCGCAATACTTCGGCCCGCACGACAGTTATTTAGCCAATGCATTCGCCGAACTGGCGGCCAGCGCCATCGAGCATGCTCACCTCTATCAATCGGCGCGTGAGCACGAGGGATTCGCCAGAGCCCTGGCAAATATCGCCGCCCGCCTGAATTCTGCCCTTGCGGAACCGGCCGAAATCCACCAGTTTATTTGCATAGAGGCAGCAAACGCCCTGCAAGCCGATTATGCCCTGCTCTATAGTGGTGATACGAACAGGCAGTTGATGCCTCTCGCTTACTATGTCGATCCAGAGGAGCCTTCTGCCACCTTCAGTGATTGGCCACCGGTCAACCGGCACGACTTTGAGATGCAGGCCCTCGGTTCCCTCCAACCAATATTAATGGCAATTGAGCAGGGGGAATCGACCGGCAAACTGCCCGCCGTCAGCGGGCAATTCCCTGCAATCCTTACCTCACGTTCAAATCCCTCCTTGCCTGCCATTGGGGGCCGGGCCGCGCCAGAAGGATTGCGTGGGAGAGGTGCACGCGTGTCTTCATTACGCGAGGCACTACAACGGCGCTATGTACGCACAGCCATTCTCGCACCCTTGATCGCAAAGGACACACCTGTTGCCCTGCTGGTGCTTGCGCGCTCATTGCGAACGAATGCGCAAAAAAAGAAATCATTTGTCATCGCAGACTTAGCACAGGCCCAGGATTTCGCCGAACAGGCCGCCATCGCTTTTACCAACGCGCAACTTTATTTCCAGCTACACAGCGCCCATAAGCGCCTGCAGGAGCTTGACCAGCTTAAAGACCAGTTTATGATAACGGCTTCCCACGAATTACGTACGCCTCTCACCGCCGTACAGGGCTATCTTGAACTACTCGTCCAGTACGGAGACTCCTTGCCCGGCGAGCAGCGCCAGGAATTTCTACAAAAGGCTCAGCGCGGCTGTGAAGAACTGGTGATACTCCTCAGTAATGTGATGGATGCAAGCCGCCTGGAAGTGGAAGCGGGGATTCGTCCCGCCCATATCGAGCGAGTTTCTGTACAAGAGGTGATACACAACATTCTCGATTTGATCGAGCCCCAGGCCAAAAAGGAAAATCGGGCCCTGTACGTCCATATTCCGGCAAAATTATTCGTGCAAGCCGATCCAAACCGCCTGCGCCAGGTCTTTCTTAACCTCAGCGTCAACGCCCTCAAGTATTCACCCGAGGGTACTCCTGTGACTTTCTATGCTCGTATCGTCCAGGACCCGCAGCCCGGCGCGATCATTAGCGTGGCCGATAAAGGCAAGGGCATCAAACCACAGGATCAGGCAAAACTGTTTCAACGCTTCGTGCGCCTCGAAGACGACCTCAATAGCACTGTACGCGGTTCGGGTCTGGGCTTATACATCTCACGCCGCCTGGTTGAAGCTATGGGTGGGCAAATCTGGATCGAGAGCAGCGGCATCCCAGGCACAGGAACCATCTTTCACGTTCGACTCCCGCTAGCCTGACCAGGTATTACCCAATTGTACTATTTCATCTCCAGCCCTACCGCATAATTTTGTTTTTCCCGTTGATATAGATATGATTACAGAAGATCATATCGCTCAAGCAAGAAATCTATGCAGGGGCCTCGGCGCAACGCAGTGGAGGTGGTAGAGGATGAGTATTAAAGATTACTTAGCCGAAGTCAAGCTTGCAAAACCGTGGAGTGATTCTCCAGCACTCGCAGACAAGCCGGAAGAGGAATATACGCCGCCAGGCGCAGCCAACCGCATCCGTCGCTCCATGCCACTCCTGCTCTGCCTGGCAGCAGCGCTCATTATACGCACCTGGCTTGTTATTCACACTCAGGGTTTTATCAATGGTGACGAGGCGCTTGTGGGTATACAGGCCGAGCATATCTTGCATGGTGAGTTCCCAATCTACTTCTATGGACAGGCATACATGGGCAGCTTAGAAGCCTACCTGGTAGCCATCATCTTTGCCATCGTAGGGCCCTCGCCATGGGCACTGAGGGCCGAACCCATTCTGCTCTCGCTCGCAGTCGTCTGGCTGACCTGGAAACTGGCAGCGGAGTTAGCTGACGCAGCCCAACTATCCCGGCGCGCTAAGCGCTGGTTCATGACTATATCCGCATTGTTCGCGGCCATTCCTCCACTGTATGATACGGTGCTGGAACTCACTACCCTGGGTGGCTACATCGAATCATTCGTGCTTATGCTGCTGCTGCTTATCTCGGCCTTGAAGCTCACACGCCGCCAGCAAGCAGGGGCGCCTGCGCGGGAACTGGCCTGGCGCTGGGCAGGTATTGGATTCATCGTTGGCGCAGGCCTCTGGATCAACCCGATCATCATCTACGGCATCACAGCGGCGGCTCTCTGGATTGTATGGGATTATGTACAGCTGGCAAGGCAAAAACTCGCGCGAAAGCGTTTTATCCGTTCAGTTGCCCTACCATTTTTAGCCGCGCTTCCCGCCTGCATCATTGGCCTTATCCCTGCTCTCATCTGGGGCATTCGCAATTCATGGCAGAATATCACTTACATGCTGTACCTTTCCGGGAACACCGTATTGCGTCCTGAGATACGCGCGCATTATCCTACACGGGTGGATATCTTTTTCGGCCTCGTACACCTTTACACCTTTTGTGTCACCCCGCGCGTCATTAGCGGAGCATTACCCGGCGAATCGACCCCGCTCGCATTCTTACACGGCTTCATGCTCTACTCAGGCCTGTTTTGCATCCTTGCCACTGTAGTGCTCTTCTCTGCTTCCTTCGTCTACCCCTCACCGCTATTGCTACGCGTGCGATCTCTGGCAAGCCTATCATTGCTCTTTGCGGCCTGTGTGACCACTATCTTCTGCGTAACGAAAGCGGCTGCAATTGGCCTCTGGGCTTGCCAGTATGACCTTGCCGGTCGTTATGCCACTCCTCTTATGCTCGTTCTCCCATTCCTCTTCGCCATTCCTTTCACCGCTCTGGTTAGCAGGCAAGCCGAGCTGTTGAGCAAGGCGAGAGCTGCAGACCGTAGGGACCGATTGACCGCGCCCACCGCCTCGGCGCAACGTAATACAGAGCGTTTCAATCCTCCGGCCCCATCGGGATTACCGGGTGATTCCGTCAAAGCCGGTCATCCGCTTCCCGGACTTCTCTCTTTGCAAGCCGCCCTTGGTTTCCTTGTTGGAATACTCCTTTTAGTAATGTTTATGCAGGTCTTTTCTTATGGGCTAACCGATGCTGGAAGTACTTTCCAATCGCCTTATTGCACATTAGCCCCGCTCAACAACGACGCTATCATCGCTTATATGGAGCGCGAACATATCCAGTATGCCTGGGCCCCCGGTTGGATTGCTTATCCGGTTGTGTTTAAAACACAGGGTAAGATCGTCCTGGCTGACCCCGTGCCCTTACTAACCAATAAACCGCAGCTCAATCGCATTCCGGCAAACACCAACGCTGTACTCTACGCTAATCGCGCCAGTATTCTTGTTTTTGTCCCGCATACCGACCGCTATCCTGATTTCCTGCGGACACTCAATAGTGAACAGGTGACTTATCGTTCCGCACGCTTTCCCGCTCAAAAAGGTCGAGACGTCATCGTCGTAACTCCGCTGAACCGCACCGTCTCGCTTCAAAACCTGGATGTCTTCTACAACATATTTGTGTGTAGTAGCGACAGTTGAGTGAAAAGAACTAAAACGATTTGCCGGGCAAGCGCACGCTAACCGGCTATCCGCCTCTAACGCGCTTGCCCAGCAAATCTCTTACCTACTTCTTTTCCTTTGTGGTAGATGCGGCTGCCTCGGCCTGTTTTTTTACCAGCAAAGGTACATGCTGCTCGCAAAAGCGGAACGTTCGCCCGCCCGGCAATAGTTGAGCATATGCGGCCGGTTCGCCACAGCTATCACAACGTCCCACGTGTGTCTTTACTGCCTTCATGAAAACACCTCCTCAAATCTCTTGTACCTTATCTTATCACAAATGGTTGTCTTATGTAAGACTTATGCAATTTCTTCTCTATATAGCCAGAAGATCATAGAAACAATCCCTGCTGTCCCGCTTGACAGGACATGTCAGGCGGGACTCATAATGAAAGAAAAGTGCAATGGTGAAAAAAGGGCAAAGCAAGTTGCACCGTGTACACTAAGGACAGTGGTGGTGATGATCGTTGGGTGCCAATTTGATCTGTTGAGCGCTGCTCCGGAAAGCAACTCATGTTGCAGCAACCCTATGTGGGTATTGACTCCAGGAGTGCTTCCGTCGAAGCTCTGCTCCAGACAAACTACGAGCATCACCACCCCAGACCGCGTCCTTGCCTTTATTGTTTGTGTGACGATTATTTCGTCCTGGGTCTCCTTGCCAAATATGCACCGGTGATAATGGGGGATTATCGCCGGTGCATATGTTTTGGGGCCTTTTTAACCCGCCAAGGTCTTATCTGTGGACGTTTTGGGAACATGCCCTTCCCCAGAAACCTGTACATATAAAACCACAAGGCGGGCGCCCACAAGGAGCGCCCTTGCTTATTGCTCCAGGTAATGTTCAAAACTCGAAACCGCCGCTACCTTCTACGCTGCTTTATCCCAATCCCAGGTGACGTTTAAACCATTGCCCTACTACGTGCGCGACATGCTCCTGCGTGTTAGAGTCCTCGAAGATGCCCGCCGCTCCTTTCACTACCTCAAGGCTTTTAGGGCCTTGCAGTTGCTCGAATGCTTGCCGGTTCGCCTCGATTCCCTGGGTATCCTTCTCAGCGGACAGCAGCAGGACTGGTGTATCAACCTGAGAGAGGTAGTTGTGGGCCAATTCCATGCGTCCTTCAGCACAGGCTATAGCAACCACCAGATCAGGGCGTGCAACAGCGGCTATCAAAACAGCAGCACCCGTTATATCGCTGCCAAAATAGCAAATCCTGAGATTCTGTGTTCGCTCGTCTTCAGAAAGCCAGTTCCCGATGCCTATAATACGCTGCTGCATGATATCAACATTTTCACGGAAAAAGCCGGTTACCGCATCCTGGGCTCTTTCTTCAGAGGTGAACAAATCGACGAGCAACGTTGCCAACGCGGATTGCTGCAACAATTCGGCCAGGCGCGTAGTGTAGGAGGCGCGTGATGGACGCTCTATGCCATAGGGAAATAATACAATCCCGCGCGCATCCACTGGTATGCTTAGAGTGCCTTCGACGAAAAGAGCGCCTGCCGGAATGAATTCGAGGTGTTCGTGAATACTATCCATTTCTGCCCTGTTCCTTTTATTTATGTGCTTTTTCCCAGGCACTATCCCTACAGCAGGGCATAGCGCAGGAAAAATCAGATAAACAAGCCAACAACTATAACGCATCCACCTTCATATCCGCCTCCACCTCTTCACGTTCATGCTGCGGTTCGCGAATGTCGATCTCCAACTTGCCATCTACCGCACTGACATGAACCTCTCCGCGTTCGGGTATGTTCGCCAGCAGAATGCGCAAACTCAGTGGGACTGTCAGCAGCCGCTCAATGGCTCGCCGCAATGGACGCGCTCCCTGGGTCTGGCTGAATCCCTCCTTGCACAACAGCTCTATAGCGCTATCATCGGCATGCAGCGTCAATCCTTGCTCTAAAAGTCGCGCCGCCAGTTCATTCATCTGCAAGCGCGTAATGGCCCTGGCCTGCTCCTGACCTAGAGGTTGGAAAATGACCACTTCATCTACGCGATTAAGAAATTCGGGCCGGAATGTTGAACGCAGCCGTTCCATCAAGCGCTCACGCTGCATTTCCTCGGCCGTCCCCTTGACGCTGGCGCGGAAACCGCTGGGCATCGAGCGGCCAAGCATATCGGTGCCGACATTGGAAGTCATAATCCAGATTGCGTGCTGAGCATCAACTGTATGACCCTGGGCATCGGTGAGCCGCCCGGCATCAAAAACTTGCAGGAAGAGGTCGAAAACCTCTGGGTGAGCTTTCTCCACTTCATCGAGCAGCACAACACAATGCGGGCGCCGCCGCAGCTTGCCTGTCAGCTGACCCTCCTGGTCATAACCAATGTAACCAGGAGGCGCGCCGATCATACGCGAGACAGCATGCTTTTCCATGTACTCGGACATATCGACGCGAATCAAATGCTCATCGGAACCAAATACTTCGGCTGCCAGCGCCCGCGCAAGCTCCGTTTTGCCAACCCCGGTCGGACCCAGAAACAAGAAGACGCCAGCTGGCCGATTGCGTGGCTTCAAACCGGCCCGCGCCACCTGGATCGCCTGCGTCACGCGCGCGATTGCTTCATCCTGGCCGATCACTCGCCTCTTCAGGAGGACTTCAAGATTCAGCAGGCGGTCGCGTTCCTCGCGTCCCGGCGCTCGGACGGGAATGCCTGTACGATGTGAGATCACCTCAGCGATCAATGGGGCAGTAATCACCGGCGGCTCCGCATCTTCATCCTCATCTTGCGCCTCATCCTCGGCCAGGAAGACACGAGCCTGCGAACATGCTTCGTCAAGCACGCTGCACGCCTTATCGGGCAAGCGCAGGTTCGGCAGGTATTGCACCGAAAGCTGTACTGCCGCCTGTAATGCCTCGCTCGTAATATGCACATGATGATGCTCTTCATAGAGATCGCGCATGCCGGTTAAGATGGCGAGCGCCTCTTCCGTGGAGGGTTCATCGATAATGACGGGCCGCAGGCGCCGCTCCATGGCCGCGTCCTTCTCAATCGTGCGATACTCCTGGGGAGTCGTAGCGCCGATGCAGCGCAATCTGCCACCGGCCAGGGCAGGTTTAAGGATGCCCGCGGCATCAATACTGCCATCGGCAGCGCGTCCCGTCCCGATCAACAGATGCATCTCGTCGATAAAGAGGATGATATTGCCGCTGCCCTCCGCCTCCTCCAATACCTTTAGCAGCCGCTCCTCAAACTCGCCGCGATACTTCGTTCCGGCGACCAGCGAGCTGGCCGAGAGTTCGATCAAGCGTTTGCCGCGCAATTCGGGCGGGACTTTTCCGTCTACGATGCGTTGGGCAAGTCCGGCGACAATGGTAGTTTTGCCTACGCCCGAATCGCCGATGAGAATGGGATTGTTGCGGTCTTTGAGCATTAAGGTCTGAATGAGCAGGCGCATCTCTTTTTCGCGCCCGATCAGCGGCGTGAGCTGCCTCATACTAGCTTCTTTGGTGAGGTCCCGCCCCAGGCGCTCCAGCACCGAGTTTCCTCCTTTGGATACGATGCCTTCGGGGCCGATGCCAACCGGCAGCTCGACAGGGGCTATGACCGGATTTACGCCCGATGGCACGAGTTCCAGCAGGGAGCGGGCATTGCTGGCCAGGATGAGGTCGATGAGCTGTGAAGGGTTGATACCCATTTTGGTGAGCAGTTCGTAGGTGACCCCGTCCTTTTCGCTCAAGACAGCCTGCGCTATGGCGCGCTCGTCAATCATGGTAGAGCCCGCGTTCAAGGCGTTTCGCTCGGCGGTCTGCAATATCTCTTTGCAGCGTCGCGTAGGTAAGATAGGGGTGTCGCTGCTGGCCTTACCGGAGCCGAGGGCGAGGCGAATCACTTCGCGCACCTGTTTAGGAGAGAAACTTCCGGGCAGATTGCGCAGCGCGTCCTGCGTGCACCCACCATCCAGCTTGGTGAGGGCAATGAAGAGGTGCGGCGTGCCAAGATAATCCTTGCGCATCTCACGCGCCTCCATAAGCGCAATGCCCAATACTTCCTGTAAAAAACGCCGGTCAAGGGCATTCGAGGAAGAGGAGAAGAGCGGTTGTGCTATGGCGCTGTCCTCAAGCGCATGCAAGGGAGGCTCGATGGCCCGCTCCCGGCCAGGCGTGCTGGCGACCAGTGCTACAGTGGGGTCGCCGTAGAGCACGTAACCGGCCCAGGAGGGATCGTCTGGATAACGCTGGGCCAGGGCTGAACGTGTGCGGCGCAGGGCTTCTCCGATTGAAACGCCATCGGCAATTTCCTGGTAGAATTGCAGGGTAAATTCACGCGCCCGCTGTACATTGACCGGCCAGCGCGCCGTAAGAACGCAGCTGGCACCAGCAGCCAGTAGATTAGCGGCGAGAAGCTCCATCTCCTCGGGAGCCAGCACACTCGCCTGTACACCATCATACCAATTCAGAAAAACCAGTGGGCGTTTCAAGAACGATGAAAATAGCTGCGAGGCGGCGTTTGCGTCCAGGCGCGAACTACCGGCCAGCGCGAGCAGCGGCTCACCAGATGACGAGATGATCGGTAACGGACCGGCGTAATGCACTACCTGTGGGAAATCGGCGCTGACACGCATACGCATCTCTAATTGATTGGCCTGCTGGCGATACAGGATAATACGTGAGACCGATTCTGGCAAAGTCGTACAAAGCGCAGCAACTTCCTCTTCAGCAAGAGAACACGTATTGGTAGGATTGACAAGGAATAAGACGTTAAGTCCTTGCGCCTCCCTACGCCCAATCTTGCGCGTTTTATGCAGCGAGACATCGGTGTTGTTGTTCCATTCGCGCAACGAGACACGCTGGTTAGCGGTACGAGCGCTCATCTGGCGGCTGATGTTGACACGCTGGCAGAGAAAATGGCCGGAAGATGACTTATTATCGCAGAGGAGCTCCCAGGGAATATCGGGCGTATTGGTCGTGAGGATCAAGGGCGTATCAAGGCGATGCAAAGCCTCTTGCAGGAGTGGCGGCAAAAGCGTTTCAAAAAGGAACCGTCCTAACGTAAGCAAGTTATCATAGCGACCACGCCGCGTTTGAGGTTTTACGTCCCCTGCCTCCATCTGCTGAGTGACCACCTGCAATGTGCGACGCAAGCGCTCGTGTAAATCGCTCGTAATCTCGGTTATATATTCCTGGGTGGCAGAACCAGGGCCGTCGGATAGATTCAGGCGAAACCGGTAGTGTGTATCTGTACGAGTAATAGATAATAGGGCTAACTGTTCCATGAACGTCCTGCTTCTTTCATACGCTCTCCCACAATCTTCAATCATCCAAACACATAATACATAGAGGTCAGAAAATGCTAAGTTAGAGTCGCTAGCATCAGCAGTATACGTTTCATAGCACACGGGTGTCAATAGTTGCGATTTGAGATATGACCCTCTTCCTGACTCCTTTTACTCAGCATTCTGAATCCTTGCATTAGAGAAGGACACCTATTGTGCCTGGCAAAAGCATATTCATCCGCGCAATGTTTACAAATTACAACAGAATACTTGACATTTTACGTAAGATAATATATCATTTTAGATGAAGCAGGCACCGGGTGGTGTAATGTTGTGTGGTACAAGGAGGAAAGCTTTTATGCTGGACGTGCGATTTCCTCAATGGAACTACCTAGCGCAACGCTTCAGAGTAAAGCGTGAGGTGCTGGCCCTCGCCGTAGCCATTATGGGTATTATTAACGAATTAACGGTGCTAGTGCCAGCACGACCAGGGCGTTTTAGCCTCTTCATCAGCCTGCTCAATCTCCTTGCTCCATTTTCTCTTTCGATCTGGCCCTTTGTGAATACAGGGCGCACCATTGCACTCATTCTCGGCTTTTTCCTGCTTTTACTGGCATTTGGTCTGGTGCGCGGAAAACGCCGGGCCTGGGAAGTCACTATCGTCCTGTTACCACTTTCGGCTCTCGCTCATCTCCTCAAGGGGCTTGATTTTGAAGAAGCGCTCTTGACAATGATCTTATGGCTTGCTCTACTTGGGAACAAACGGCACTTCCGTGTTGCAAGCGATCCCTGGCACATGAAGCAGGGGCTTGGCTTGCTCATCGTAGGATTCATCCTGCTATTCTTCTATAGTATGAGCGGTTTTTATCTCCTGCATAGACAAATCATCCTGCCGGAATCTTTCGGAGGCGTTGTTCACTCATGGCTGCAGCGCCTCGTGAATCTACCCGCCGGCGATTTGACGCCTCTCACACGACGCGCCGCCTGGTTCTTGCAATCGATACCCTGGCTGTCGGCCACGGTGCTTTTAACGGGCTTCTTCTTCTTACTACGCCCGGTAAGCGCACGCTGGTGGATAGCATACCAGAAAGACCGTTTGGCGCAGGCCCGGCAAAAGATGATGGAACTGGTGTACCGTTATGGTAGTCACACGCTTTCATTCTTCGCGCTGGCTCCGCAGAATCTCTACTACCTGGCACCTCGCGCTGAGGGCGTGGTAAGCTACCGGCTGGCAAATACTGTTGCCGTGGTCTTGGGTGATCCCATCTGCGCGCCAGGGTCTTTTGAGTATGTGACGCGCCAATTTCTTGAACTCTGCCGGTTACAAGGCTGGCAAGTTGCATTCTACCAGGCCCATCCAGAATATCTCCCGGTCTATCGTTCGCTAGGCCTGAGCGCGTTCAAGATAGGTGAAGAGGCGATGCTATATCCCCAGCGCTTTACCCTCTCCGGCTCCGCTCTGGCAAATGTACGTACCAGTTCTCGACGAGCCGAACGCGATGGAGTAAAGATCGAGTGGTACGAGGGGTCGCCGCCGCAGCAGATCTTAGAGCAATTGCACATGGTTTCGAGTGCCTGGCTCGAGTACAAGGGAGAAAAACGAGGGACGGAGATGGGTTTCAGCATGGGGCGGCTGGATGAACTGGCAGATGCCGCGAGTTGGGCCGATGCGGTGGCGGAACTCTGTTCAAAGCAGAGCCATGGGCTCGCGGAAGCTATTCCACGCTTAGTCACAGGCATTGCTTTCAATGGCGCAGGCCAACTGTGCGCGTTTGTCACGTTTACGCCGCTCTACGGTTCTCATACCACACCATCGGGAACAAGCGAGGTTGATGGCCCGGCAGAGGGACGGGGATGGGCGCTTGATTTAATGCGAAGACTACCTAACGCACCTCCCGGAACCATAGAGTTATTGATCGTGCGAGGCATTGAGTGGTTCAAGCAGCGAGCGGCGCAGGTGGTAAGCCTCGGAATGGTGGCGATGGCCGATACGAGGGGAGAAACCACTGCGAGCCAACGACAGCTTGCTAGCTTCGTCTCGGAACACCTGCGACTGCTGGAAACACATCGCACCTTATTCCGTTTCAAACAAAAGTTCCAGCCATGCTGGGAGAGCCGCTACGTGGTCGCGAGTACACCGCTGGCATTGCCCAAAATAGCGCTCGCATTACTACGCGTCCATAATTCGTGATGGCTCCAGAAGACTGAAAACAAGGATCTTGAACTATCATCGGGGCATAGTATGGAAGAACATACGTTACAAAGTAATCGTGATTTCGTTTTATTGGATGAGAGAGGGACAACCTTTCTCAGCAGTACATTACTCGTAGGAATAGGTCTCGTTTTTCTTGTAGTGCGGCAAGTAGTGTATGCTTGTAGTGCGGTATTTGTAGCGAATTTTTGTACGGCTTGTATCATTTGAAGGGGTCAGGTATACCTGGCTCCTTTTTTTGCTGGGAACACCTAGCTCGCAACCAGGATTTGCTGGTGGAGGATGGGTATGAAGACATTCATACATGCTTCTCTCAAGTATTTTGAACGGAGGGCGCGTTTGATTCTGAGCGCAGCGAAGAATCTATCCCCCGCCCCATTCTTGTTCTCTTTATGCATCAGCTTGCTGAGTAGCCTGGCGCTCTTCGTCAGCGTTTTAAGCAACCTGGACTCATTCATCATTCAAACAGGTTTTGACCCATTACGAGCGCAGCTTATTGCCGCGCTGCTCTTGACGGCAGGCGGCGCCTTGATAGGGGCTTTTATAGGGCAGCGCAAACTGGGGGCCTTGCTGGGAGCGGCGATTGTCTTTTGCTCCGGTTATCTCCTGGGTTTTGTACAACTTGAAATGCTACCGGCTCATGATGCCGGTGGGCACGTTGAGCCATTGAATAGCGGAGCATTGGCGCACACGGCGTTCGTGATGCTTGCGCTGGGCCTGATTTGTGCGTTCAGCGGCGCTGCGGTTGGGATTGCGTTCGCCGAGGTCTTGCTGCATCCTATTTACCAGCTGGGTCGCTCTGTCTGGAATTATTACCGGCCCACGGATGAGAGTACGAGACAGATGTTTCAGGAAGGGGGCCGCGCTGAGACACTACGCTCGACGGTTATTTCATGGCTGGGGGTGCTCGCGTTGCTAGTGATACTGGTACTGGCAGTGGGAGGCGGCGATTTGTTTTTGTATACCCCCGATGCAGGCCTGCACATGGCGCCTGAAATTGCCAGCAAGCAACGTTTACCCGCGCATGGTACCATTGTGCACGATAGCTTGATCAGTCCCGCGTTGGGAGGGCAGCGGCGCACATTTCTGATCTATTTGCCGCCTTCATATAACACACCACAGGGACGAACAAAACGCTACCCTACACTGTATTTGTTGCATGGCTCGCCGGGAGGAGAGGGCGACTGGTTTTCCGCGGGCAAGGCGAACCAGTCGGCCGACACGTTGATCGCCCTGGGCAAGATTCCGGAGCTGATTATCGTTTCGCCTGACGGCAATGGATTTGAAAAGGGACCCAGCGAATGGGGCAATAGCGGCGATCAACGTCAACTGATGGAAACCTTTGTGGCCAGGGACCTGGTTCATTATGTAGACACGAAGTATCGCACGATCCCTGAAGCGGCCTATAGGGGCATTGGAGGACTTTCGATGGGAGGATTCGGCGCGGCAAATATTGGGATACATCACCCTGATATATTTGGGTTTGTGATCTCACTTGGGGGCTACTTTCAAGCACAGGGGCTGATCTGGGGAAATAATCAGGCCTACATACGAGAAAATAGTCCTGCGGCCGTTCTCCCGACGGATAAAGCGGCGTGGTCACTACAGTTTTATCTTGCTGACGGCATCCAGGATCGTCCCTATTATAACGATACGCTACAGTTTGTGAAGGAATTGGCCACGCTGCATATCTCATACCATTTCGACCGGCAAAATGGTTATCATTCATGGACGCTGTGGCAAATATTTCTCTACAAAGCCCTTCTCTGGCTGCGCTGGGGTACGTAGCGAGGATGGGCAGGCAAGAGGGGAATAATTCCCCCCCACAAAACGTTCTCCTTATTGGACAGTTTCTCCTCTCTATGCTATACTACAACGCGAAAAGAGGTAGGGACAACGCCTTGCGCTTGTCCCGGTGCTCCGGTAAGGACAGGTACAAGACCTGTCCCTGCATAAGTACCGATAAACGGAGAAAAAAAGACAGCTAGAAACCAGGCGAAAGGGGTTCAGATAATGCCTAAAAAGGGCGAACTTTCAAAGACAGCGCGTGCCTCGCTGGCAAACCGCGAAGAGATCAACCATATGACGAGCCGTATTTGCGCGAAGTGCGGCGAGCCAATCATGCTCAAAGACCTTCAACCGGTGAAGGTTGTTGGCAAGGGCATGGTTTTCTATCACAAGGGTCACTATAACCTGCAGTAATTTCGGCATAGAATCACAAGGGCGCCCTTACTATGACGACGAAGGACTCTGACCGCAAACCTCTTGTCGTCATGTAAGAGTGTCCCCCTTGCGGTCGCCCTCTCATCCTCACTTCCTACCATTACCTCTCATTCTCACTTCGATCACAATCAAAGATTTTTTCCACATTTTTCTAAGCTCAGGTAGTTGACATCACAAGCAATCTATGTTATCACTAGAATATAGGGGGTAATGCCAAGCTCACCTACCAACTATCCCCACAATTTACGTTGCCCTATCTTATAAGGAGAAATCAGGCATGTATGCTATTTCTCGCTCTGGTTGGCGCGCTCGCGCGGCCATAGCGGTGAGCGTCGCCCTGCTGCTGACACTCACAACCACTGCCCTGACTTTTGCTGCGGGAGGTAATCCTACGCTTCTGCGGCTCAGTAAAGACCCGTACACCAACAAGTCGAGCCAGCACAAGACACAAGTGGAACCAGATACCCTTTCCTATGGTTCCACCATCGTTATGGCCGTGCAATCAGGGCGCTTCTTCGGTGGCGGGGCTTCCAACATCGGTTGGGTCACCTCTACCAACAATGGCAAGTCCTGGAAGCATGGCTTCCTGCCCGCCACCACAGTCTATGCCACCCCTCCAGGCTCCTTTGCCGCGGTCAGCGATCCGGCCGTCGCTTATGATGCAAAGCATGGAGTATGGCTTATCGCTTATCTGGGCATCACGAACGGAAATGCGGTCGATATAGAGGTGAGTCGCTCGACCGATGGCGGCTTTACCTGGGGAAACCCGGTGGCCGTAGATAACTCCGGTCCTTTCTTCGATAAGGACTGGATTGTCTGTGACGATACCTCTAGCAGCCCTTCGTACGGGAACTGCTACACGGAGTTCGACAACGTCGATGCCGGCGACCAGGAAATGATGAGCACCTCGACCGACGGCGGAAATACGTGGGGGGCTCCAGTAAGCCCCTCCGGTACGCCTCATGGATTGGGCGGCCAGCCGCTGGTACAGCCGGGTGGCACTGTGATCGTGCCATTCCAGGACGAGGACAACAATAGCATTTCTGCTTTCAACTCAACAAATGGTGGTAAAAGCTGGAGCGCTCCCGTTACCGTAGCAACGCTTCAGACGTATATCGAGATGGCTGACATCCGCACCAGCCCTCTGCCCTCTGCCGAAATCGATGGCTCCGGTACGGTTTATGTGGCCTGGCAAGACTGCCGCTTCGAGAAGAACTGCAGCGCCAATGATATCGTCTACAGCACCTCCAGCGATGGCACGCACTGGTCCTCAGTGCAGCGCGTTCCGACCGACCCGGTCGGCAGCGGCGTCGACCACTTTATTCCTGGTATTGCGGTGGACAAAGCGACTTCGGGCAGTAGCGCCCATATCGCGCTGACCTACTACTACTTCACCAATGCCAGTTGCAATGATTCCACCTGCCAGCTTGATATTGGCTATATTTCCTCGACCAATGGCGGCGCTTCCTGGTCGACAAGTCAGCAGCTGGCCGGCCCAATGATGCTGGCCTGGTTAGCCAACACCAACCAGGGGAGGATGGTCGGCGACTACATCTCGACCTCGATTTCTTCCAAAGGTATCGCCTTTCCGGGCATTGTCGTAGCCAAGCCAAACAAGGGCACAAAATTCAACGAGGAACTGTACACCGTCAAGGGCGGCCTGCCTGTTACGGGTGGAACAAATGTGTCGCATGCCAGTGTCGTCTACACCGGCCCGTCGCACGTGTTCGTGCATCCTACAGCTTATTAGGACGCCTGTCACAAGCGTAAAATGGGCCGCTGCTCATGTGAAGAACAGTGACCCATTTTCCAATCGCAACGAGGACAAGCACCAGGCCGTGCCCCTGCCGGGTGATCTCGTCGGGATTCCATCAGCATGAAAGGAGGAGCTGCCATCTCCCTCACCACCAACCTCAACATTGTCCCATATTTTTTCAGAGGAGAAAGATCATGAATACGACTTCTCGCCGCAGGTGGCGTCAAAGCGCTGCCCTGGCCTTGACTGTAGCCCTCTTATTGGTACTTTCGACGGCGGCCCTGGCCTCTGCCAAGAAAAACAGCGGCCTGCTCAAGTTAAGTTCTGACCCATTCACGAATCAATCAAGCCAGCACAAGACACAGGTTGAGCCCGATACCTATTCCAACGGCTCAACCATCGTTTCCGTCTTCCAATCCGGGCGTTTTTTCGATGGCGGTAGCTCGGATAATGGCTGGGCAACTTCGACCGACAACGGTAAGACCTGGCAGAACGGCTTCTTTCCAGGCACGACGGTCTATGCTACCCCCCCTGGCAAATATGATCGTATCAGTGACCCATCTATTGCTTACGATGCCAAACACAACACCTGGATTGCTTCCGGCCTTGCCCTGATTGGTACACAAGGGGCCGCAGTCCTGGTTAACCAGTCTACCGATGGCGGTCTGACCTGGCAAAACGCGGTTACTGTAGCAACCACGAATGGTTTCTACGACAAGGACTGGATCGTCTGTGACGATACGAGCAGCAGTAAGTTCTATGGCAACTGCTACGTCGAGTGGGATGACGCCGCCAATGGTGACAGCGTGCTGATGAGCACCTCTTCTGATGGTGGCACTACCTGGGGCGCGCCTTCGCATCCCGCCAATGCCTTTGGCCTGGGTGGCCAGCCTCTGGTCCAGCCCAACGGTACTGTGATTGTTCCATTCTGGGGCAACGGCATCCAGTCTTTCACCTCTACCAACGGCGGTAAAAGCTGGGGCAACCTGGTGACCGTATCGAATATCACTGAGCATACTATCGGCGGGAACATGCGGGCACAAGATCCACTGCCAAGCGCCGAAATCGATGGCTCCGGCACGGTTTATGTGGCCTGGCAAGACTGCCGTTTCGAGAATGGCTGCAGCGCCAATGATATCGTCTACAGCACCTCCAGCGATGGCACGCACTGGTCTTCAGTGCAGCGCGTTCCTGCTGACCCGGTTGGCAGCGGCGTCGACCACTTTATTCCTGGTATTGCGGTGGACAAAGCGACTTCGGGCAGTAGCGCCCATATCGCGGTAACTTACTACTTCTTCCCGAATGCCAACTGCTCCAGCAACTGCCAGCTTGAAGTAGGCTACATCTCTTCCACCAATGGCGGATCAACGTGGTCCTCAAGCGTCAAGCTGGCCGGGCCAATGAATCCCACCTGGCTGGCGAACACCAACCAGGGCAGGATGGTCGGCGACTACATCTCGACCTCCATCGTAGGGAATGGCATGGCATTCCCCGCGTTTGCCGTTGCCTTGAAAAATAAAGGCAGCAAATTCAGAGAGTCTATGTACACTGCTAAGGGTGGGCTACCGGTAACCGGTGGAACGCTGAGTTCGAGTAGCCGTGTCCTTTATACCGGCCCGGCGCTTGCGCCAGCTCGGCTGACGGCTTATTAATCAAAGCTGCATCCTTCGGGGGGTAGGGAACAAATGACCCCAGCCAGCGTGATAAACCTGGCCCCTGCCACCCCCAGGGCATGCATTACAAGGAGAAACCATACATGATGGCTACTTCTCATCGTGGCCGGTTTACTCGCATCGCTTTAGCTCTCACGCTCGCCGTGCTGTTCTCGCTTTCAGCAACGGCTATGGCTTTTGCCTCAGGAGGGGTTAAGCTGCTGCGGGTCAGTCAGGACCCATATACCAACAAATCCAGCGAACACAGAACGGAGGTTGAGCCCGATACCTATTCCAACGGCTCAACCATCGTTTCCGCGTTCCAGGCAGGGCGCTTTTCCAATGGCGGCGCTTCCAACATTGGCTGGGCCACCTCTACCAATAATGGCAAGACCTGGCAGCATGGCTTCCTGCCAGGCACCACGGTCTATGCCACCCCTCCCGGCACTTATGATCGCATCAGCGATCCTGCCGTTGCTTATGACGCCAAGCACAACACCTGGCTCATTTCTTCCCTTCCCATCAAGGGATTAAATGGCGCCGGCGTGCTTGTCAGCCAGTCTACCGATGGCGGCCTGACCTGGAATAACCCGGTCACCGTTACAAGTACCAATGGTTTCGATGACAAGGACTGGATTGTCTGTGACGATACGAGTAGTAGTAAGTTCTACGGCAACTGCTATGTCGAGTGGGACGACGCCAACAATAGCGACTCTGTCATGATGAGCGTTTCGTCCGACGGCGGCAATACCTGGAGCGCGGGGCAGCACCCGGCTAACGCCAACGGTCTGGGGGGCCAGCCCCTGGTTCAACCCAATGGCAACGTGATTGTTCCTTACGCTGCCGATGCCGGAACGGTTTCTTCGTTTACCTCGACCAACGGTGGTAAAAGCTGGAATCCCGCGGTTACTATTGCTACTGAGGAGGTATTCATCGAAAACGCCAGCATTCGCAACCCTGACCTGCCTTCGGCCGAAATCGATGGAGCCGGTACAGTCTATGTTGCCTGGTTCGACTGCCGCTTTGAAAAGAACTGCAGCGCCAACGATATCGTCTTCAGCACATCGAGCGACGGTACACACTGGTCGGCAGTGCAGCTCATCCCGGCTGACCCGGTTGGCAGTAACGTCGATCATTTCCTGCCGGGTATCGGTGTCGATAAGTCGACTTCGGGCAGTAGCGCGCACGTGACGGTGCTTTACTACTACTTCACGAATGCTAGCTGCAACAACTCCACCTGCCAGCTTGATGTCGGTACCTCCTCTTCGACAGATGGAGGAGCCACCTGGACAAAAGGCACACAGGTGGCCGGGCCGATGATGTTGACCTGGCTGGCAAATGCGGAAGGGTATTTCGTCGGAGACTACAACTCGGTCTCGTTCCTGGCGAATGGTAAGGCATATTCCGTCTTCGCGGTAGCGACGGCTCCCAAACACGGCAAGCTCAATGAGTCGATGCATACCGTTAAGGGCGGACTGCCCAATTCGGGCGGGAAGTATGCCTCGACCAGCATTCCGGCATTCACCGGACATGCGCCGGCGCCGGCCATTCATTCCGCTTTCTAAAGCGATTTCAGCACGCGTGGATGCCTGCCCGGCCGGACAGGCATCCGTTTCTTTCATGTCGAGAAAGCGCCCATTGAAAATGTAGGGACAGCCTTATGCTCCCTTTAAGACACAGCTGCTCGTCGCATTGTCCCACTCTAATTGCACCTCATAGGGATCGCCATGCCAGACAACATCCCCCCCGTATTTATTAAGGGGGCCAAACTGCCAGACACATTTATCGGAAATCTCATCGTGGTAATTTCCACCCGGCCCGTACCAGGCATCGAAGAAAGGATCGGTTGCCGCCTCGAACTGCTCATGAGTAATCAGGTTGATCGTGCTATCGGCATCGATGTCATGATTGGGACTACTCGGAACTCCGCAGAGGCTCAAGTCGGTACCGGCATAAGGCTCGGCTGCGTAAATTGTGTTCTTCCCCATCGCGTTATGCCAGGCACAGAGGTTGTTGATAAACGTGCAACCAAAATCATCCAGGCTGGCTGGTACACATGATTTCCCCTTTGGCCGCAAAGACAATGAACAGCTTGTGGATGGAAGGTGTCCAGCCATTCGTCTGCAACGCAAGTGTTACTTCTTGCTGGATATCCGTCTCCATGAGTTTAGGACCTGGATATGGCCGCGTATCCAGCCAGGAACCGCCCAGAGTGGACGTGACAGGATGCTTGTTGTGAGAATTAGCATACTGACTGTTGTTGTGATAGAGCGGCGTGCCACCAACATCCTGGAAATAGCGCAGAATCAAGCTGTTGTAGGTGGGACTGACATAGGACCCGGTGGGTTCCCAGAAAATAGCGTAGGTCTTGACGGTGCCGACCATCACGGGTCCCCCATGGTAGCTAAGATTGCTGCCTGAACTGAGAGAAACCTGCCGGTGTGTAGTTCGCCCGGCAAGCACAGAGGAAGCACTGGCAGATAAGGGATGCAGCAGAGTTAGCGCAAGCAGGATGAAAGCCAGGCAAGAAATGAGTAGGGGCCAGAAAACGCTTCGTTTCATAGAAAGACTCCTTCTTTTACGGCGCTGGGTTGTAATATGGCGATTACAACCAGGTAGTTGAAGTACCCTATGTTGAGAGGATAGAAACTTCCTATTATTTTAACACAGCAAAAAAAGCATTTGAAGGAAAAAGAAGGTGAGGCGCCTGGTAGAGAAATCACAGGATCACCACAGGAAATTGCCACCCGCCTGCAAGCATTCCGCAGTGTAGGCACCTCACAGTTGTTCGTCGCCCTCGACCAGGTCACGCACGACAGTATCCGGCAGCTTGGCTACATCGCCCAACTGGCCCACCAATGATAACTTCCGGCGAGCACAAGAATACATCCCCCCACCCACCAGGCGGGCAAGGGGATGTATTCTTGTGCTCACCCTATTTAGGAGCCCGATAAATCTGGCCTTATGCCCGCTTGATTTTCAGCGTATTGACGAAATTCGCCGCCAGCAATTCATAGGCAGGAGCGTGATACTCTTCAATACGGCCGGCATCGCATAGGGTGGTCAAAGATGGATCGATGGGCAATTGGGCCAGCAGAGGGGCCCCGGTCATATCGACCAGTTCAGGTCCATTGCTGGGGCCGAAGATCTCGTAGCGCTCGCCGTTGGGGGTCTCAAAGTAGGACATATTCTCGACTACACCGACGATGATGCCTTTGAGCTGCCGCACCATGTTGATGCACTTCTTCACTACCATCGTCGCCAGCAACTGCGGCGATGAGACGATGATGATACCGTCAACGGGCAGCGATTGCAGGACGGTCATAGGAGCATCAGAGGTTCCCGGCGGCAAATCTACCAGCAGATAGTCAAGATTGCCCCAATCGACATCGCTATAAAATTGTTTGAGGGCGCTGGAGACCATCGGACCACGCCATACGACGGGATCGCTCTCATTCTCCAGGAACATATTCATCGACATGACCTTGATACCGCCACGGCTCGTCAGCGGTTCGATGCCGCCGTTAGGCGATTTGTTGGGTTGCCCTTTCGTGCCGAACATGCGCGCAATACTGGGACCGGTGATATCACCATCCAGAATACCAACTTTCAGACCTTGACGACGCAAAGAAACCGCCAGTAGCCCTGTGACCAGCGATTTACCTACACCCCCTTTACCGCTCATAACAGCGATCACTTGTTTGATAGGACGATCCGCGCCTGCGGGAGCCATCATCAATGGAATGCCGCGCCCGGCCGGTGCCTTCTTAGGGGCGACCGAGATCGGCTCCCCGTTAATGACAGCATTAAGGTCTTTCAGCAAAAGCGCTTGCTTTTCCGGCGTAAAACGATGCGTGCGCGAGCCACCTGCAATACTCTCGCGCGAACCAACGGCGCAAGCGGTGCAGGGAAGACCATGCCCGTGAAAGACCTTAACAGTCTCCGGGTGCCGGGTTACCACATCATGAATAATCATATCGGCAGTAATTGTATCCGCCATATCCCTTATCCTCGTCTGAGGCGCGAAGTAATGATTGCGCCCTTTTCTTAAGTTTCTAGTGCATGAGATAGATATGAACTGAAGGCGTATCGCTATTCAGCCAGGAACATTTGATAAATCCGACCTTCACGCTCTGATATTATAGCATACAACATAACTGGACTACAACAAACTCCTACGCCTGGTTTTTTCCAGAATTTTACGGCTGGTGGCCGGTACCGGTATATTTGCCCTCATAAGCACTTGCGCTACGCTTGAAAGTACGCTAGTATGAATATTCATTAGACGCAGGCAGGCAATTGTGATGATCAAGCCTGCAATGTCCTTTGACCCTGATAGCGTTATTTTCATGGCACCTGGCTATCTCAAACACGGGTGGTCACCTGTTGGTAGGCCAACACGAGCAGAAGCACGAGCAGAAGAAGGAATAAAGCACATGGAAGCAGACAGAGAAACAACATACCTTAAACAGGTCTCGCTTTTTGCCGGCCTCGCGGATGAAGATATTCGTGAACTGACGGCGGTGGTGAAGCGCCGTACATTTCGCACCGGCGAGGTCATTTTTCACCGCGACGATCCAGGTCAGGTGTTGTACATGATTAAGGAGGGCAAGGTCAAAATTTCACTGATCAGTCCCGACGGCCAGGAGATTTCGCTGGTCGTATTTGGAAAGGGAGAATATTTCGGCGACCTTGCCTTGCTGGATGGTCTGCCGCGTTCCGCCGACGCGATTGCGCTAGAAAAAGTGGAGTGCTACACGCTGCAACGCAGCGATTTCCAGAAGGCGATCATGAAGAATCCGAAAATCGCCATTCAGGTATTGGAAGTCCTCTCCAAGCGCATTCGCGCAACCGACCAGATGATAGAAGATCTGATATTTCTCGATGTCTACGGGCGTGTGGCGAAAAAATTGTTGGAGCTATCCGATGCGCACGGCGTGAAGGTCGACGATGGCACACGCATCGACGTACGCCTCACGCAGCAGGAACTCGCGTCGATGGTCGGTGCATCACGTGAAAGCGTCAATAAGGTGATGGGGTACTTTACGGACAAGGGCTATATCAGCACGGACAAGCACAAGATTACGCTGCACCGCATGACAGAGCTGAAGCGCCGCATCTACTAGGTAGGTGGCGACTCCCTATGTAAAGCAGGGGCTTCTCAGGAATGCTCCTGGAGGCTCCGTCAAGCCCCATGTTCGTCGCCATCACACCGAAAACCTGCTCCTGCATGAAACTGGGCAATAGAGCACCCTTGTTACTCCCTCTGATTTCTATCCGTCTAAGGGTAATGATTCGTTGGTTTTAACACATAAGGGACAATGTTTTCGTGGAAAAGTCAGCAACCACACAACTAAAGCAAGGTGAAGCACAGGAACAGCAGATTGCTGCAGCGGCGAATACAATGCTGACCACAGCGCCTAAAACAGGTGGAGCAAGCCGTATGCTGGCGCTAGTCCTGGCGATGCGGCCCAAACAATGGACCAAGAACCTGGCAGTTTTCGTAGGCATCGTCTTTGCTCAGCGGCTTTTTTCTCTTGCGTCTTTTGAGCGAGTCTGTCTCGCCTTCATCGTCTTTTGCCTGGCATCCAGCTTTATCTACCTGTTCAATGACCTGCTCGATCTGGAAAATGACCGCCAGCACCCGGTCAAACGGCATCGTCCATTAGCATCAGGCGTATTGCCAGCCTCCTGGGCGATGACTGCGATGGGTGTATTGCTCCTGATTTGCGCCGCATTGACGGCTATCATTTTTACCATTCCCGGCGGAACCCCGGATATCTTTGCCTTCCTGGGAGGAAGCAACATCCTCTTCACAGTCACTATTGCACTCTACCTGGTACTGATGATATTGTACACTGTGCGACTGAAGCACGTGGTATTGCTTGATGTATTCATCATCGCGAGCGGCTTCGTATTAAGAATATTGGCAGGTACCCTGGTCATCCCGGTCGATATCTCACCATGGCTCTACCTGGTAACGATCCTGTTGTCCTTGTTCCTGGCCCTGAACAAGCGCCGTCACGAACTGGTACTCCTACAAGGACAGGCCAGCAATCACCGCCAGATATTGAAAGAATACAGTCTGCCCTTGCTCGATCAGATGATTACGATTGTAACGGCGGCAACGCTGATGGCATATAGCCTCTACACCTTTCAGGGGCCCACCGGCGATCACCGCTTGATGATCACTATACCCCTGGTTTTATATGGCATGTTTCGCTACCTCTACCTGGTCTACATGCGTATGGAGGGGGGCAGTCCCGAAGAGGTACTACTGCGTGACCGGCATATGCTGGGAACCGTTGTGCTTTGTACAGCAGTGATTATTATCGTGCTGTATCTATTACCTGGGTCGCGATAGATAGGGAGTTCCGGTTGATTAATCGCAAACAGTTACGCAGAGGATTAGTCTTTTCCCTGGCACTGGCAATTGTCGTCATGACGGCCATTGCGTTATATGCCGACCTGCCGCGCCTGTTTACTGTGCTGGGACAATTTCGCTGGGAATTCCTGCCGCTGATCCTGGGCCTGACGCTGTATAACTACTTCTGGCGCTTCATAAAATGGCAATATTACCTGCGGCGCCTCAGCATCGGCATTGCATGGCGGAAAAGCCTGCTGATCTTTATTTCCGGCCTGTCCATGGCGATTACGCCGGGTAAGGTTGGCGAATTACTGAAATGTTACCTGTTAAAGCGCGCAACAGGTGAAGCCATCAGCCGCACATCACCAATAGTGATGTGCGAACGCATGACCGATGGCATCGCCATGCTGGGGCTATCCGCCACAGGACTGATTCTGTATCATTATGGGGTCGAGTTGCTGCTGGCATTCCTGGTAATCGTGTTTACCGGTATAGTGATCATTCAGAACCGGCACATCGCGCTCGCACTCATCAATTTTGGAGAGCGGTTACCATTTTTGTATCGTATCGCTCACCCTATTCGTAATTTCTATGAAAGCGCTTATATCCTGTTGCGATGGCGTCCACTGCTGCTGGCTATAAGCATCGGCCTGATCTCCTGGTCAGGAGAATGCGCGGCGCTGTACTTTGTATTTGCTGGATTGGGACTTGGGTTCAGCTTTGACCTTTTTCTCAAGGCCACCTTCATCCTGGCATTCTCATCAATCGTTGGCTCAGTAACAGGTCTACCGGGGGGGCTGGGAACAGCCGATGGAAGTATGTTAGGACTGACACGTTTGCTGGTTACAACCTCCGCAACAATTGGAGGGGCCGCAACATTGTTGATCCGCCTGTGCACCCTCTGGTTCGGGCTTGGACTGGGAGTCGTAGCGCTGATTATTTATCGCTCTACAGAGCAATTCCCGCTGGGCCAGGTAGATTTGCAAGAACAGGTAAAGGAAGGACTGGAAGAACAGAGCACAAACGGCTCTGGCATACTACCTGCAAGCGGATGGGCTCCTGATATGCCGGCGACCTCATCAATGAGTACTGGAGATAAAGTTATATGAAGACGTTACTTATTATCCCAACCTATAACGAAGTTGAAAATCTTCCTCCTCTGCTCAAGGAGATTTTCGATTACGCGCCAGAAACTGATATCCTCATTGTCGATGACAATTCGCCCGACGGCACAGGGAAGCTGGCGGATAGGATTTCCGCAGAAAATGCTCGCGTACATGTGATGCATCGCGCCGGTAAACTTGGCCTTGGCACCGCTTATATCGCTGGCTTCAAATACGCTGTTGCGCAGGGCTATGACGCGGCTTTCGAGATGGATGCTGATTTCTCGCACGATCCATGTTACCTGCCCGATTTTCTGCGCGCCATCGAAAGGGCCGACCTCGTGATTGGCTCGCGCTATATCGCAGGGGGCAGTACCCCGAACTGGTCGCCGGTACGACGTTTTATCAGCGGTGGCGGCAATATTTTCGCCCGTTTTATGCTGGGAATACCAATACATGACTGCACGGCGGGATATCGCTGCTATCGCCGGCAGGTGCTGGAAAGCATCGATCTGGATACAATTCAGTCGCAAGGGTACGCCTTCCAGATAGAAATGGCTTATCGCACCTGGAAGCAGAGCTTCAAAATCGTGGAAACGCCGATTATCTTCAAGGATCGACGCGTCGGGAAATCTAAGATGTCGCGCAAGATTGTGATCGAGGGATTTTTGTACGTGATACGCACACGACTTGGCAGCGGTAAAAAGCCAGGCAGTTCGCCTGCGAGCCTGGGAAACAAGGCCACATCTACTTCTACAACACAAGAACAACCGAGCGATTCAAAGCAACCCGCTCACGCGCAGGATCTAACCGAAGAATCGCCATCGATCCGCCACTAGTGCAGATTCGAGAAAGCTCTTATGTAAGGAGGGAGAAACCTGTTAAAATAAAGGCATGAAAGCCCCATGTATGTCAGAGCCTTGAGTCCAGCCGAGCGAGCAGGGATCGAAGCTGGACTGCGCGCCTCAGATGCCTTTACCCTGCGCCGGAGTCAGATCCTGTTAGCCTCTAGTCGAGAACAACGTCCCAGAGCAATCGCTCGCAACCTGGGCTGTGCCACCCAAACAGTACGCAACGCGATCCATGTGTTGGAACAGAAAGGTTTAGCATGCCTTAAGCAAGAGTCTTCGGCAAGGTGACCGGCCCCTGGACGCTGGGGTTAGCGGCAGAGGTCTGCTTGGAGCAGGGGTTAACAGAGAACCAGGTAAGTATCGAAACAATCCGACAAGCTCTCAAGCGACTTAGGGTCGGATGGCAGCGCGCAAAACACTGGATTACCAGCCCCGATCCAGAGTATCTCAGGAGAAAAACGGCGCGATGCTCTCATTGCCCTGGCTAAGCGCTACGGATGGGTCATTGGCTATCAGGATGAGGTCTGGTGGAGTCGCGTGAGCCAGCCCAATTCCCACAGTTGGAGTGAAAAGGACGAGCCGTTGCTTTTTCAGGAAATGAGCAAGGACAAGAACGATCCTGTGCCATTCGGCAGAACACTCAGGCAGCCAGCGCTGGAGCGGATCATGGACCAAAAGCGCTCCCTGCACTTGCAGGAGCAAGATTGCTGCCGCCGTCAATTGCTTGCTGACTGAGGCAAACTGAAAGGGGGTCTGCGGCGTATTCGGTCGAGCGGTGCGATGATCGGCCCATCCGCATCCTGCCTCGTTCGCTGTTTCGTTGGCCCGGCGGACGAACAGCACTCCCTGAAACTGCGCTTGCATGACAGTGTCGGATAGACGATGCATGACCATTCCTCTTGTTCTCTTTCTGCTTTCTCTCATCGAAGGGGCTCTCTCACACAACAGGTCTTTCGAGCTTGCACCAGGTGAGGCCGCTTATATACGTTTTAACTTTTACGATGTGAACTTTTCTTTTTGCCAGGGAAACGAGCAGGTTCAACCTCATCATCGTCACCGCTATAGTACATGGGGGCGAGGCCATACTTTTTGCGCATGGCGATGCGATGGCGTGTACGATGGGTGACATCGCGAGGCGCGGCATGGAGTTGGCTGGTAAGCTGAGCGCTTGTACCTACATTACCGCCCTGGCGCGCAACCATCTGTTGGACCTCCCTATCGTCGCTGTACATCTCCACCTCGCGTCCTGCTGCGCGGGACGCAGTCGCCAGGCGCGCAATGACGCTATCGGCAGTCTCGCCATAACACGAGTAAATGATGCGAATGCGATGCTCATACTGTACCTGCTCGCGCGCATCGTTGCCATCGAAGACGACTATAACCTGGTGAGGAGTATGGCGATAGCGATTGACGAGCTGGTGAATGAGCTGCTGGCGGGCCGCTTCCAGGTTTCTTGCCAGCAGAGCCTGAAATGAAGGCGAACGCTTGATTATATTATAGCCATCGACCAGGATATCCCGTCCCATAGCAGTATCGCTCCAGGTATTCATCTTTTAACGATGTATTGTCATTATTTGCAAAGATATGTCATGCTGGTGGGAATGTCAATAGAGATAGGAAAACATGCCAACGAGGACACTCTCCGATATCGCGCTAAACAGAAATTGGTGTCATAGAGGGCTTGACAGAAGCCGGCCTGTCTGGTATCATCCTATTCGCAACGGATAAAGCAGTGAAAACTATCCGGTGTGCCAGAATATGGAGCCGTGGTGTAGTGGCCTAACATGTCTGCCTGTCACGCAGAAGATCGCGGGTTCGAATCCCGTCGGTTCCGCCCTAAGTAGAGAGCGTAACAAGCGTACGGCTCTCTACTTTTTGCTCTCCTCTACTCACCTGTCCTTTTGCATCAACCGCCATATGGCCCCGTGCGACACGCCAAAGTGTTTCGCCACCTGCCGCATGGAGTACCCCTGGTCTATTAGCAGCCGCGCCTCGTACTGCTGAAGGGGCGTCAGACTTGGAGCTTGTGGAGGTGGAAAATGAGGATAGTCCCGCTGATCTCTCCTATCCGGCAGACACTCGGAACGCAACCAGAGGCCATTATCCCTCTGCTCCCATTGGGCAGTAGCCTCCAGGCCCAACGCCAATACGGGCAAAACGTCCGCGCGAGGAAGAAGACCAACGATAGCCCGCCTTTCTAGATCGTAGATCAGCCCTTCGATCATCAAGAGCGACCAGACCATATCACGCCGTTCCTCGATCGTTGCCTCACTCCAATAATCCGCCATACTTACCAGTGTTTCGCCCGCCGATATAGCGGCTTGTGTGACCTCATGGACGTCTCGTGAAACCGGGACGGGAAGTGTGAACAACTCGCGCCGGATACCCTCAATCTGCTTATCAAGGGCATCCTCACTGATGTATCCCTTTGTATAAAGAGTGATCAGACGCTGTTGCTCTGCCTCAAGTTCCGCCCGTCGCAAGCGCACACGTTCATTATCATCATCCTCTACAACTTCAGCGGTACATCGTTCCGCAATTACCTCACGCCATGTCAAAGGCAGTTCAACACCTCTGAGAAGATCCCCAAACTGATAAAGTACCGTGGCGCTCTTTATCCAGAGACGACCAGATGCGGAACAGGCTAACTTGCGTTCCTCACTTGTGTCTCTATAGTAGGGGATCCCGTCACCACGAGCAACGCGCAGAGGACGGAGACACGCTGCGCAGACGATAATGCGGCTAAACTCATGTGGTCGCCGCTGCGCCTCTTTGCGCGGGCGCCTGTACTGAGCAGTTTTCGTCTCAACCATCTGTTGCCAGAGTTCATACGGCCACGCTGCCTGATGACGACCCTCAACCAGTTCACCCGAGGGAGTATCTATCGTTCCATGTCCGCATCCGGGGGCGAATTCTCTCGGAAACCAGGAACGTCGAATAGCCGCTATCGTGTCTTTTGTCAGGGGCCGCTCACCAAAGCGCGACGTGCGAGAGATGTGATCCTCTAATGCGTCCGCTATAGCTGAATCAGACCACCCTTGAGCAGCTAACTCACCAATGCGCACCAGTGCAGGAAAATTCACCGGGTCAGGACGTGCGGGCATACGAGGAGGACGCCAGGTAGACGGCGCACCGTCGGGAGCCTTTGGGTATTCCGGGGGCAAATACCCGAAGGGAACCCACCCGTTATGATACCCATCACGAGCACGATCCTCTTTGCCATCGATAGTTCGCTTAGAAAGCTGGCGAACATAGGCGGCGTTCATCTGCGTATCGACGGCAAATGCCACGTCGAACCCATCTTGCTGAACCTTATCAATGTCCCAGAGCCCATCAGAGGTTGCCCACCAGACACGCAGCCGCCGCAGGCGCGTGAGTGAGTTGTACGCAACAGGAACATTACGTGACCAGCGGTTATTCATGTAGCAAAGCACCACTTGATAGCGCACACCGGCATCGTTGAGGAGTTCGCTGAAGATAGGCCGTTCTTCGATTTCCTCGTACTTGGCGCTCTGCTCAGGTTCTTCATACCACCTGACCAGTTTCCATCCCTTTTTCTCCGCAAATTCCTCAATGCGCCGTTTTTGCGTCGCAATGCTCGCCGGGTCTTGCAGTTCCATACTATAGCGAACATAGCCTACAGTAATTGCTCCTGGACCGGGTTCGCCTATCATCTGATAGACTCGATTCGGGTGTTTTTTCTGCCGAGGCATCAGTTTCCCTCCTTTCGGGTGGTCCGCGACTTGCGCAGGTCGCGACGCACAGCACGAACGCATTTATGAACACATACCAGGTCGAAGCCCTCCTGCCATACCGTATTGATCTTCCACTGCTCATCGGCAATGGGACACCAGATCCCCAATTGACGTAAGCAATCCAGCGCTTCATAAGCGCGACCTACATTTCGCGACCAGTACCTACTCGCATCGCTCAATAATTGAGCTAAGGCGGGACGGCGCTCCGTCCCTTCGTACTCTTCAGATTCCTCATACCGCTTGGCAAGCTTCCACCCTTTGCTTTCCGCAAATTCAGCGATCCGCCGTCTTTGCAGATCAAGATTGACTGAATCATTCTGAGATGAGCGAGCACAAACGTATCCGGCTGCGAGGCTTCCCGCCCCAGGCTCGATCAATAGGTGGAATGAGCGAGGGTAATAATGTTTTTGACTGCACATGTCTGTACAGACCATCCTTTCTTTCACGTTGGCCTCGCAACCATACATGGCTACAAGGCTCTCCCCCTCTAAAGAGGCAGCTAATGCAAACACCAGGAGAAGTTTCATGAGATTGCTCTTGCGGACAGATGTCTCGAGGAACAAAGGCAACTAAGGCTGTAAAGTGGGTACGTACCCGAGGGTGTGTTGCTGGAAAACTACAGTTGGATATTTTACATAGAGCACCTCGCTGTTCTAATATGCGCAAATGTCTACTGACTGCGTTGAATATGATGAGGGAAGTCAGAATGTACCTGGCAAATCTGCCGCATAGAGATTGGTTTGTCCTGCATGCAAATCTTCGAGGCACATCGATAACTTCCTCTGCATAGCTCATAGTAGGGAATAGGTATTGCGTTTTGTTGATTTTTGTTGCGGATTTTGATGATTTTCTATGGATGACCTCGAGGAATTTCGCGACAAGCTTAAATATTATCTGAAACGAGTTGGATGGTCGCAGCAGCACCTAGCAGGGCTTATCAACGTCCCTTTCAACTCCTTCAGCAGGCGTTTGCATGGGAAAGGAGAAACCCTGCAGCGCATCGACGTTGAACGGATCGTTGAGAAGTTGGCTTCTCAAGGAGCGTTCAAGTACCAAGATCAGGTAAGAGAATTTCTAGCTCTTGCCCACTATGAGGATCTTTTTGAAGAATTAGCTCTCCTCACGTTGTCCATCCGCAAACTCCCCGAGACTCCAGCCGCGGCTACCAAACCGGCCAGCGCCAGCGGTGAATCTGGTTGGCAGAGAGAGACGCCATATCCCAATAGGCTCAGGGAAGCCCAGGATCGCGCGGAATATCTTGAGCACGTTTACAGGCATTTTGGCACGGTCACCCTCCCCATCGGACCCGGCAACCTCTCCCTCGAAACAATCTACCGGCCTCTAAAACTTCGCCGGGACGCTCTGGCAGCGGAGGATCTCGCCTTTGAGGAACGCCGAGCTTTGCTCGATGATGCGAGATCAGATGAGGACCCGCGACGTATACCGCGAGACTCAGAGGAGTCCTCTGGAGATGGACGGGGAAGCGATAAAGAGCCTATTGTGATAGTTAACGACGGGGACGAAGCACTTGAAAGAGCTCCTCGGAAACGAATGGTGATTCTTGGGCCCCCGGGTTCCGGTAAGACGACGACTCTTAGAGGCTTCATGGCAGACGCCGTGGAGCAGGTACGTCTGGATCCGAACAAGAGCCCGCTACCCATCTACATCTCCCTCCCCGAATTCGCCCAATCCGGCAAAACGCTCCAGCAGTACCTTCGTACGGTTGCGGCCGATGCTGGCGTGGATGAGCTGTTTGGAGAAGTGCTCTGGAGAGCCGTACGAGAAGGTCGTGCGTTTGTTTGTTTAGACGACCTCGATTACGTTGCGCCTCATCGGCGTGCGTGGATCATCGACTGGATCAATGCAAGAGCAGCGGAGCCAGGGAACACCTGGATCATCGGGTCGCGTTTCAGCGAGTATAAGACCGGCCAACTTACCCAGGATCAATTTTTAGAATGGGAACTGCTTCCCATGAACCACGAGTACCGGATAGCATTGGCAGAAAAGCTCATCCCGCTACTTCAGCAGGCATTCCACCGCCTACCCGATGACTCCATGTATACGCCCTCCTCCTACGTTGAACACCTGGAGGCGCACCCACGGGCCGCCGATTGGGGCAAGAATCCGCTGCTGTACAGCCTTGCCGCGGTGGTGTTTGTGCGCACGGGCAAACTTCCCCTAAGCCGCGCGGAACTCTATCAGGAAGTCATCGAGGCAGTGCTTGAGACGCGCCTGAAAGATACGATCAGGCAGACGACATTGCGCATGGTTCTCTCGGCTCTTGCACTCGAACTGTATCTGAAACATCAGCGCACCATTACACGCGAGGCGCTCCTTCGCCTCCTGGCGGAGATTCGCACCAGGCAGGCGGAGAACTGGAATACAGAGGAACTGGCTCGCGACATTATCAACTCGGGAATCATGGAGACCGTAGCGAAAGCAACCTATGGCTACTGGCACTCTTCCTTCCACGAATACTTCGCCGCAGTTGAGCTGGCAGGCAGCCTGGCAAGGCGAGAGGCCGAAAGATGGGAACTTATCCGGAAAAAGCATACCTATAGCCGCTGGACAGAAGTGCTTCGCCTCACCGTCGGCGTCCTCGTTAATGAATACCACGATGAAGGAATGGATGTGGCGCTTGATTGGCTGCGGGAGCTAGCAGAACAGCGAAAATCATCTGAAGGAGATCCGGGTGACCTGGGGCTGGCTCTCGTACTCACCTCTTTAGGAGAGGTGGGGGATAGAGCGGCACTATGGACTAACAGTAGCTGGGTGCAACTAGAAGAAGCCGTTGCCAATACCTGGACCCAGGCACTCCTTGATGCTTCCCTGTATCAGCAGGTAGTCCGACAAAAGCGGCTTCTGAATATGGCTCAAGATCTCAGGCACCTGTGTCCGTCAGCAATAGCGCTCGTAGTGGAGCATTTAGGAGGGGATACCTTTAGCAAGAAACGAAGCGCCTACGCGGCGGCACTGCAGGCCCTTGGGAAACTCGGAAGACACGCACCTATTAGTCAGCTTCTTCATGCACTATGGAACAAATATGAGAGTATACGCCAACCAGCGGTACAAGCGCTGGCAGAGCTGAATGTACTGGTCCCCAGAGAGGCGCTAGCCTCTGTGCTGGAAAGCGAGAGCCATGTCGCACGTGCAGCCGCGGCCCAGATCGTAGGAGAGATTGGGTATCGGGAGTTGATAGATTACCTCGTTTTGGGCTTGAACGACGAGCATCAAGATGTGCGAGAAGCCTGCGTGGAGGCTCTGGGGAATACGGCAGAGCAGGCTCCGCTGAATATGCTGGCAATGTGCCTGTCTGACAAAGCAGCGTTAGTGCGACTGGCGGCAGTAAAAGCGCTGGGTAAGTTTAGGGACAGAGTGCCAACGCAGGTATTCCATTCGGTTTTAGCTGATCCTGAAGATCTCGTTCGCGCAACCGCTATCGAGATCCTCGACGTGGAAACTCCCACACCTACGTTGATCAAAGAGATTCAGTATCCAGAACCTCCTTTCTTTTTAGCATACGCCGCCGCAGAAGACGTGCTAGCAAAACTAGATGCGCAGACCTTCACTGGCATCTTAAGGGAGCTGAGGAATAGGAGCCTCCGAGCCTCACTCATCTCACTCAGGGAATCTCGTGAGGGACCCTCTTTAGAAGATCTTATCGGAGCCCTGCATAGCAATGACAGTCGTCTATGCGTGGCGGCAGCGCAAGGACTAGCAAATCGCAGGGAGTGGGCCCCTCTTGAAGAATTTGTGATATCGACAAAGTATAGGCCCTCTTTCATTCGCCCGCTAGCTGTGCGCCTTGCTGGCAAGTTCGAGAACGATGCTTCGATGGACCAACTCCTCATCGCTCTTTCCGACGGTGATCCGCGTGTTCAGCTCGCGGCATTGCGCGCACTGCAAGATATGGAAGACCCTCTTCCAACAGGAGCAGTTGCAGTGACGGCATGCATTAGTCATAAGAACAAAGCGATTCGTAGAACTGCTCTCCAGGTACTGGCACGAGTCGCAGGGCACGTTCCAATGGATGTCACTTTCCTTGGAACGCTTGTCCTGGCTCTCACAGACAAGGACTGGTCTGTACGGAGCGCTGCGAAGCTCAGCCTGGAAAGAGCGCGGGAGCAGGTGTCGCCAGATCTCATGGTCGCACTCTTCACACATAAGAAAGCTACTATCCGGCGTGCGGCTCTTGCCATCTTCGGGAGTGCTGCTCGGATGGAGCATCTCATCCAAGCCACAAAAGATCGGGACCCAGAAACGCGTTTAGAGGCCATTCGGGCGCTTGGCTACCATGAAGAAGAAGTTCCGAGGGATGCTCTGCTCCAAGCATCGAGAGATAAAGATGCGCAAGTACGGCATACTGCTCAGATGGTGCTGAAACGATTAACAAGACACAAGCGGCAGAGTGATACGGATGATGAAAGTGCAATGCCTGTAAAGGTAGGCACGCGTCGAAGCGCCTGTCAAGAATGGAAGCTCGTCGCAGCACTCTGTAAAGACTGGGAAGACACGTTCCCAGACGTCGTAGAAGCGGTTGTCCCACCAGAGTACCTTTCAACGTGGGATCCCCGTTTCCTGCCCACCGGTGATTTGAGCGCTACTGGCAGTCAAACCGTTCTGGTCCCCGCCTCGACCTCGGATGAGGAGGGGTACCTCGATCCTCTGACAAGATCCGGGAGAGACCTGACTGAAAAGATAAGAGATGAGGGATTGCAAGTGCTCAAGCAGTGCGCGCCAGTCGGTGGACTGCTCGCTGTGCTCGATGATGATAGCGGCGAGGTGCGCAGGATCGCTGTCCAGGCGTTGGAAGAGCGTACGCCAGAAAACCGGCTCATCCTTGCGCTTGACGACGAGGATTGTCAAGTACGGAGAGCTGCCATCCAGGTATTAAGAGAGCGTATGCCAACCGCGGAACTCATGGCCGCTCTCAACGATGAATTCGATATTGTGCGCAATGCGGCACTCGAGGTCGTCAGAACCATAGGGCCGGGGCTTCCAGAGGCATTATTGGTTGAAGCAATGGAACACCCCAACGGGTCGATGCGGGCGTCAGCAATACGGGCGCTGGGAGTGCGAGCCCCTGCTGAGAAACTGCTCCCTGCCTTGGGCGATAGCAGCGAAGAGGTCCGCCAGGCGGCCGCGGATGCTCTGCGACTTGCGCACCCTCAGCTATGGCAACGAGTCATTTCAGAAGTGATGGACGTTGTGACATCATCGGGTTCGACTATCATCCTTGATTCAGCGGCATACTGCTTCATCTCCGACTTGATTGGCAGCCTGGAGCAGGCTTCCCCTGTTCTTCTGGAGGTGCTATCCTCGCTGCTAACACATTCCTACTGGGAGGTACAGGTAAAAGCAGCGCAAGCCCTCGGTCAACTTCGCCGAAGCATTCCCGAATCGGCCCTTCGTCGCCTGTATAGAATGAGAAGCGATTCGGCATCGAAGACAGTGCGGCGGGCGGCAGAAGATGCCCTGGCCGAGATTCTCTCCCTAGAGGCCGGCATTGAGGACGAAGGATACGAGTCAGTCGAGCCTCCAATGAGCGCAGCGGAGTAACACCCCACCTTCGCTATCCATCCGGATGTTTCGTCAATGCCAGCAGACGCCGATTGCGAGGCAATCGCTCCTGAACCGAGCACTTCAGGCCATAGACCCCGTGAGCTGAGGCAAAAGATGCCGAGTAATGGTGCCGGATAGGGATGCGCTCGCCTCACTCGTGAACGCTACGCGATGACAGAAAAAATACTGGTGGTCGATGACAAGTCGTAGACATAGTGGCGAGTACGTCCGTGCGGAGAAGCTGCAGTACGGCATTGCTATGCACGTAAAGAGGTCCTCCGCAAGACCGTCGGCGCGTGTTTTCTGCTCCTAGATGCGGTGCCGGGAATGAGAGGTTCAGTCATCCAGGTCGAATGCGACAGCAGCGGCAGCAGCGGCACTTTTCCTGCGCCGCTGTTGTAGCTCGACGCTGGTGATTTCCGCCTTCCCGTTCTGGGTAGCGGAGGGTGCCACCAGATAGGGAGCGGCCGTCATCGCTCCCACGCTAAATCCCCACAGCTGGCTCCACTCACCACGAGTCGCCTTGGAATAGGCGATGAGCAGGAGCCGATTTGCTTCCGCCCTCGTGACGCCGAGTTCGTCTGCCAGTTGTTGGAGATCCTGGAGCGCCTCCGACTCATCAGGAAGGCCAGTTGTCCAGTAGGTCCAACCGTCTTTGCGCATATTAGTCTCGTTCCCAGACGGTGGCTTTGACGTCTTCCAGGGAGAGGGCCAGGTCAAGGTAGCCCTTGGGATTGGCATCCTCCGGATCATCAGGCCGATTGACCAGGGGAATGAGCGTCCTGACTGTCGGCTCAAAGTAGTGCGCGCCTCCACCAATGAGTAGGACCGGCGAGAAGTTGGAAGCGACAGCGCCGCCCTCCTGGTTCCATTTTTGTGAGACGAACAGGTTGATGGCCCTCCCTACCCTGGCGATAGCCTTGTCGATGATGCTGTGGATCTCGCCCGCTGGAATCGGCCTCTGATTGGCAGCAAGTCGCGGCAAGGGCTTACCGTTCGCGTAGGCGTAGAGCTGCTCGTGGGCCTCAACGGAGGAGAGGATACGCTTGTAGCGCTGCTTGACTTCACGAATCAGCTCGTCGGCGACCTGCCCGACGCCCAGGATGTCGCCGTCGCAAAGGTTGCTGATGGGGGTCTGTCCATCAACGGCCACCAGGTCAATAGTACGCTCACCGATATCGATCACAGCCTGTTTACCTGTCTCTTCACCACAACAGATGAGCGCGCCCATTCCCTCCATCACCACGGCTCCGACTTTGACCACCACTTCGCGGTCGCGTCCATTGAAACGGAAGGGGTACCAGCCCTCCAACGCCTTTTTAACGAGGCCGCGGTTCTCTTTGGTGCGGTAGAGAGTCACTGGTAGGGCAGTCACCACGCGCAGTTCAAACTGGCGTTCTGGAATGAGAGCGGCTGCCAGGGTGAGCAGCAACAAGAGGCTGTGCAGGGACCAGTAGCGGTCGCTTACACCGAGGGCGGCGGTAGCGTTCTTGCCTTCTTTTTCGGCCAGTTCGCCCACGTAGTACTCCTGCCCCTCGTACTCGATGACGTACTCGTGCTTCTTGAGTAGGGATGCCAGTGAAGCATCGGGATCAGTGGTGGTGCGGGTGTTAATGAGGTCGGCAACGAGGCCATCACCGACGATGCTGGCTACTGAGAGCGCAAGCGGCAACTCGTCCAGGTTGTCTTCTGGGCAAAGGTACAGCGTGGCAATACCTGAGCCTGGATCGTAGCCAGCATAGTAGACGGCGGGGCTGCTCTTTGCGGAGCCGTAGCGCATAGATGTTGCGGTCATGGTCATGAGAAAATCTCCTTTCAGTCCTGCATGTTTTGAGTGATCTGGTTGGTGGATGCGTGAGTGGATGTGTACTGACTTAGAGTACACTTGGAACGTTCTGAGTCAGTACGGATAGCCAAATGCAAATCAAACATGCCAAATTTGAGGTCTACAACGGTTTTTGTACTGACTTGGTCTATTCCAAGTATGTTCCAAGTCAGTACAGGTGTCTGGGAGGGCAATGTCATTGTTGTTTTCTCGTGCAATTGCAGTGGAACCATAGCCTCTCGTTTCTTCAGTTCGTCGATCAGACATGCGAGGATGCCCAAAAAGATGCTGGCTGGGAAGGTCAGAACTGCCAGGCTCCCGCTGTGTGTGATGACAAGCACAATGATGGTGAAAATGAACGCTTCTCCCAGGATGGCGATGGTGTACACGAAGGCTGTGAGAATGAGTTTCACTTGCTTTCTCCTGCTGTTTGGTGTGTGTTTTGGGTGCGTGTTTTGGGATTGGGGTGCGTTTCCCGCTTGTGTATCCCCTCTAGGGGTCAAAAACACACACGCACACGCACACACTATCCTTGCTCTGCCGCGACTGTGGTTGCCGCGGCTTTTTTCTGCCGCCCGGTGATCAGGTGTAAGGCCTCTAGCTCGAGCAAAGCCTGGTACGCGGCGTTATCCGAGACATCTTCGTTACATTGGGTCCGCAGGTACGCTCCGATGGCCCGGTGGCTTTTATACCCTGCATTCCATGTCTGCAACACCGCCTGCTGCACCGGGGTTAGTAGGCGCTGCCTCTGCTCCTGGTTCCGAGGGGTGTTTGGGACCAGCCCTGGCATTGGGACATCCGCATCATCGCGAGTGAAGGGGTCCAGGTAGGGCCTTTGCACTGGCATGGAATCGATTGGCTGCCGATGTTCAGAGCCGACGAACGTGTGGACGGCGATCTGCTCAACCGGCCGTAAGCGGCGGTGGTGCTCCTGGAGTTGGGCCATTCCCGGCGTATGCCCCAGGTGTGGGCTAAACCGAGGCCTGAGGTAGACCTTAAAGCCGATGACCTGGGGACTAAAGATGAAGCACTCGCCGGGCCGCAGAGTGACTATCTCGTCCTGCTCGAGCCCGAAAGCCCGATAGCGGTCGATGTCAATCTGCTCGGTTTGCAGGAACAAAAACTTCCAGGTGGATTGCAGGGCCCGCTTATCGAGTTCGCTGATACGTTGGGTTGCCAGGGCAAGCCCTAACCCTTGCTTCCCTCCGCGTCGAACGAGTAAGCTGAAGAACACCAATTGCAGGAAGTGGAAGACGTCCTTCTTCTTGATGCAGCTCTCCGCCTCGTTTTGGGGGAGCCATTTATTGGCCTCGTCGAGGAACACGAATGCCGGGATGCGTTTCCCATTGGGGCGGCTCGATTCCCATGCGTACATCCCCTTGACGATGGAGGCCATCACCAGCGCAGCTTCGTCGTCGGTAGCGTAGGATTTGAGGTTCAACACCACCTGCATGTTGTCTTCCAGGAGTTGCCAGCCAAACCGCTCGGCCCCCTGCACGTCAACTGCGATGTAGTGGTGCATATGCCCGTTGATGTGCAGGAGGTCCGGGCTTCCTGCCAGAAACCCCCGCGGGAGGTAGTGCCTGTTGGCCATGGGGCCGTATTCGTCCTCGGTGTCACAGAGGAGCAAAGGAGTCCCTCGGTGGCCGACCTCCTCGGCGACGACACCCATTCCGTTGGATTTGCCAGCCCGCCTGATGCCGCAGAACAACAACACCGCTGCGAAGAGCGACTCGATGGCCGGCATGAAGCTGTCGCTCAAGTACAGTCCGTCGGGCTCAATAATACGATCTGGTAGCTCTCCCTCTTCTGGCGGTTCGGGGTAAGGCTGCTTGGCCAGTGTCGTAACGCTTCGCCCACCTGGGTACATTTCTGCCGCAGCTTGCTGCCTGGTCGCGTGTGCTGCTGCTTGCCCGTCGTCGACGGTATAGCCGTCTGCCTCGACAATGGGTGCAGTCTGGTAGCCCCACAGGAACCGCATCCATTCGCCCTTGCTTAAATGCATGGCCTGTATTTTGCACTTGATGCTGCGTATGACCAGCCAGATCAGCCCTAAGACCATGCCCGCCCCTGCCATCGCGTAGAGGATTCCGGCCATACCTATGTGCAACTTGGTGGCTGGATACACCAGGATGGCGACGAGCAGGAAGTAGCCAACCAGGTAGTACACTATCTTCCCGCTTTCCCTGGTGTAGTCGGTGTAATCTTCTTCGTACTCTTGGTAGTCCCGTTCTTGCATGGGAATCCCTCCTATGGGCGTTGTGCCCTGATGTTATCTGCCGCCCGGAAGCCAGCCCACAGGAATTCGATGGAACGAACAAACGCAATGGTGGAGAGGGCATAGAGTCCGATGGCGTAGAGAAACACAATAAAGGTGGCGGTGGCCGGGTCAAGTCTTGCTGTGTAGATGCTGACGAACGTGTAGTCGCCCACCGTATCGACCACAAACCCAATTGCGCCCCATACCATGACCAGGTTGACGTGCTGAACGATCTCGACGGCTGTGCTTCGAAACGCAGCACCATTGCCGCCCTTGCCGTTCACCGCCGTTTTGCGCTTCCAGGTCGTGTCTAATCGGAACACGAGCATAATCAAGCTGAACTGGAACGAGACCGCGATCAGGGCGCAGATCATGAAATCCATCGGTTGCTTCCCCGCATCTACCGGCGTGCCATTTGGATTGAGCAGCGACCAGAACGCGACAAAGGTCGTGAACATTTGCCAGCCGTTGGTGGCCAGCCCCAGAAGCACACCACCTCCGCCGATAAAGTACATGGCAATGGGGGGATGGTGGATGGTTCGATCAGGCATTTGCCTGGATCCACTGAGCCCAACTCCAGGACCCGTGGTGGTGTTGCCCGTTTGCTTCGCATGCTTGTGGGTGTAATTAAATGGACCTTTCGACTGCTGTTGTGACATAGTGATGATTATCTACCTTTCTTTCGTCCTCAGCCTCCCTCGATTGAAAGAGGCTGCAAGAGATTCGTGCTCAGCCTCCAGCATTGTGGTAGAGCCGGTTTACGCCGCAAGTGCAAGCGGTATGCCAACCCGCAACGTACACCCGATGATTTGCCCGTACTTGTCTGCTCCAGCATAGAGCGGAGTCACATCGAGACGTGGGTGAAGCCGGTGACGACATACCAATACGCGGCGCAGCTCTGCTTCTTGGCGGGCAAGTTGACCTCGTCGGAATGGATCTTGCTCGTTCTTTCTGAGCTGGATCAGTAACAGAAGGGCTGCTCGCAGCAGTAACACTGGCAGATGTCTGGTCGATAACCGCCTGTGGTGAGACTGGCCTTGCATCGTAGCATATGCCTGCTGGATGACGTCAGTGGAGAGCACAATGGCTGAGTCTTTGCAGTACATGCTCGTTTCCGTCTCTGGCTGACGCGCCGTCTTCCGAAGAGGAGCGTCAGGCTGAGCGAGTTTCTCTTGCGATTCCATCTCCGCGCCAGTGGAACGACAGGCCGCTTCAGATGCCTTGTCAAACAGGCGGAGCATTCGCATTGCATGCGCCTCAACCTCCTCACGGCAGTCATGATAGGACATATTGCGGAGGGCCCGATCGTAGGGGAGTGCCTGAGCCAGCTGGTCTTCTGTTAGGATAAGGGTGCAGAACTTGCCGGGAACGTCAAGACAATGATCGAGAGGAGCTACGCGCACCAGCACCCTCCCCCCATCCATCTGCTGGAGAGGTCGAACATAGGTGAGCCCTTTGCAGGTCGCGTAGTGCTGATGATCAGTCGGCACTATCGAGGCGCGCGCAACATATGTTGTTTCGAATTGGATCTGATTGATGCTGCAGGAGGTTACTTCGCCAGCTTGGTTCTGAGTACGGTCGGGCGAGACAATAGAAAGAGCCATGATTATCCTCCAAGACTGTGAACGCTTGTTCTGGATTGACCACCTGGCTCCGCTCATCTAGAATAGGCATAGTCAGGCGGTCGCACAACGACTTCCTGGCAAGTGGGAGCGTGTCTCTGCCGCCAAGCTGGTCACGCTCTCCACCGCACTATGGGGCCTCATTAGTGCCCATCCGCACTACAATCTCACTTTACGCATCCGCACTACAGGGACTCTTCCTCCCCACTGATTCGTCTAAGACCTCTCACATTGAGCCAACATCGATTAGTCTTTATCTGATTAATAAGCTTTTATCTATTTTACACGGAATATGGCAGAAAATCAACTCTATGACATTTAAGACTATTATGTTGACTACCAATAAGGTAATCCGTATAATGCTATATATATGCTCTTTCCAAGAAAGAAAAGGGAGCAACCATGCATGCCTGAAAAAGTAGAATGGATGACAGTTGAGCAGGTAGCACAAGAATTAGGAGTACACCCCGATACGATCAGAGGCTATATCCGTGAGCGTGAACTCCCTGCTGTGCAGCTGAAGCGCACTTACAGAATTAAAAGAAAAGATTATGAAGAATTCTTGCGTCGGCGCTACACTGGAAAGGAAGAGCAAGAATAACTAACTGAGATGGCTACATCGAAGCACCTCCTATCAGCACTATTTCGGCACTTGATTGGTTGCCGCTGTGTGGTTCTGCAATTTACACGTGAAATGTGTGTTATAGTGAAGCAAACCACCGCCTCACTTGAGAATAGATGCGATATTGTGTAAGGGTACTAATCTACCTGGTCTCGCTATTGTCATCGTAGCGCGCTCTGATCTACATTGTACCGGACAAGGGCTGTTTTTCAGCCCTGAATGCGGCGGAAAACCGGCAGAAAACCGGCAGATTAGTCGGTTTGAGAGGGATGTCAGCTATTACTCCGAAATACCCAAATCGTATCAAAGCCTGTATCCATGCTGCCGGATACAAGGTCCGTGAAATTTCCGACGAACTGAATATTCCTGAGCGCACCATGCGCGACTACCTCAAAGGGCGGACGGCCATGCCGAAGGAGTATCTAGAAGCTCTTGCTGTGCTTCTTGGCTGTTCAATGGATGACTTGACACCAAAAAGCTCTGCCCTACCTTCCTTCTGGAATGTCCCCCATCAGCGCAACCCCTTTTTTACCGGACGTGAGGCTCTTCTGGAACATCTCCATGAGGCACTCAACAGGGGCAATGCCGTGGCACTGACGCAGACACAGGCGATCTGTGGCCTTGGAGGCATTGGGAAGACGCAAGCCGTGATTGAATATGCATATCGCTATCATTATGAGTACGAGGCTGTGTTCTGGGTGAAGGCGGACACACGTGAGAATCTCTTTTCGGACTTTGTGAGTATGGCGGTCTTACTGAACCTGCCAGAGCAGCATGCCGAGGATCAGTCCATGGTGGTTACTGCTGTCATGCGGTGGCTGAAAACACATACACGATGGTTGCTGATCCTCGACAATGCCGATGATCTAGCAGAGGTGAGAGCATTTATACCTACGACATGTGGTGGGCACATCCTGCTGACGACCCGCGCCCAGGCCATAGGCCGACTTGCTCACCACATCGAAGTGGAAACGATGACCCCGCAAGTGGGAGCACTCTTCTTACTCCATCGTGCCTCCATCATAGCAACTGATGCTCCTCTAGAGCGAGCGTCTGCTGCTGATCGGGATGCGGCCCTGGAAATTGTGCGGGAACTGGGTGGGCTGCCCCTTGCACTCGACCAGGCCGGAGCCTATTTAGAGGAATCCTCTTGTTCCCCGCAGGACTACCTCAGTCTCTATCGCAAGCAGCGAACTGCACTGCTCTCGCGGCGTGGCGGCTTTGTTACCGATCATCCTGAGGCTGTTGCCACTACCTGGTTGCTCTCCTTTAAGCAGGTCGAACGGGCGAACTCCGCCGCTGCTGATCTGCTGCGCCTGTGCGCGTTCCTTGATCCTGATGCCATCCCTGAAGAACTGATCGTCAAGGGTGCGCCAAGCCTTAATCATGCGCTGCATGCCGTCGCTACCGATCCATTTGCCTTAAATGAGGCGATTGAAGTATTGCGCAGGTCCTCGCTCGTGCGGCGTAATCCAGATACTAGAATGCTCAGCATTCACCGCCTCGTCCAGGCCGCCATTCAGGACGATATGGAGCGGGATGTGCAGCGTCTATGGGCGGAGCGCGCTTTAAAGGCTGTTTATCATACCTTTCCTGGGCAAGTCGAAGTGACGACATGGGAGGAATGTCAGCGCTGCCTTCCGCAGGCCCTGAACTGCGCAGCTCTCATTGAACAGTGGAACTTCACCTCTCATGAAGCTACACACGTGCTGAATCAGGCGGCGTACTACTTACGCGAACGAGCGCGTTATGCTGAGGCTGAATCACTTTTTCAGCAGGCGCTGCAGATACGTGAGCAGGTATTTGGACCACAGCATCTCGATACAGCGCAAAGCCTCTACAATTTGGGGAGGCTCTATTTTGACCAGGGCCGGTATGCAGAGGCCGAGCCACTTTACCAACGGGCGCTCTCGCTCCGCGAGCAGGCACTCGGATCAAACCATCTCGAAGTTGCTCGAACGCTCAACAGTCTTGCGCTGATGTACTGGGCATGGGGAGTGAAATATGAAGAAGCTGAATGCTTGTACCAGCGGGCGCTGCCGATCTATGAGCAGACGGTAGGCATAGAGCACCCGTATACCGCTCACTGTATGAACAACCTGGCCCTGCTGTATGTGACACAGGGCTGCTATACAGAAGCTGAACAACTTCACAGGCGCGTGTTAGCTATCCGGGAAAAGATACTCGATCCCGTGCATCTTGATACTGCGCAAAGCCTCCAGAACCTGGCATACCTCCACGTGGCTCAAGGCAAGCAGGAAAGGTATGAGGAGGCCAAGCGGTTGCTAGAACGCTCACTGGCGATTCGCGAACAACTACTCGGTTTCGAACATCCCCAAACGGCGAAGAGTCTGCACAACCTGGCCTTGCTCTACGAAGCCAAGGGCATGTATACAGAGGCCGAGCTGCTCTATCAACGGGCACTGGCCATCCGCGAAAAGGCGCTGGGAAGAGGAAATCCGAAGACACTTGCAACCGTAGAGCACTATACTGCACTCCTGCACAAGATGGAGCGACACAAGGAGGCAATGCAACTTGAAACTCGCATTCAAGCAAGGCAGGGCGATGAGTAAGGCTTGCTGGTAAACCTTCCGTGCTACCGGAGAACGACCAGCCCCGCAAAACGCCCGGTTTTTCCATGTTCTGCCCGATATGAGTAGAATTCGTCCAGGTGGCAGGCGGTACAGAGGTCCGCTGACTCAATATGGTTAGGTCGAATGCCACTCTCCTGGAGCTGCCATCGCAGTGCCGTCCACATATCCAGGTGAACCGTATCATCCTCTTGCGGAACAAAGAAGTGATGCGCTTGTTGGGGAAAGGCTGTGTGAAAAGCATTGATGACATCCTCGCGGACCTGGTAGCAGCAGGGTCCGATGCTCGGTCCAATGCCAACGAAGATATCTGCCGGATCGCACCCGAACGCCTCGTTCATGGTCGAAACCATTTTCTGCATGATTTTTCCCACAGTGCCTCTCCATCCTCCGTGAGCCAGCGCAATTACGCTGCGCTTGGGGTCAAAGAGCGTCACCGCCGCACAATCCGCCACTAAGATCATGAGCGGTCTGTTCTGGATATTCGTAACCAGGCCATCCGTTCCTACAAAAGCCTGAGCACCATTCCCTTGCGAATGGTCTGTCACAACTTCGATATACGTCCCCTGAATCAGCTGGGCAACTGCAACAGCCTCAGATTCGACACCCACAGCTTCATATAACCGTGACCTATTAGTGATGACGGCGCTTTGGTCGTCACCAACGCTTAACGCGAGATTCAACGAGTGAAAAGATCCTTCGCTGACTCCACCTAGGCGCGTTGAGATAGTACTGGACATAGGGGAAAATGGTTCAAATATTTCGAAAGAATAATAGACGAGGTTTTTATGCTCCTGTTTGATCATGCTTCCGTCTTTCTTTGAAGAGTATTGTGTTGTACCCTCATAAGCAAAATTAATCCGGTTCGACTGTCTCCCTCACTACTGGCAACAGCCCAGTTCCATCATTATATTCCATCACAGAATTGGCTCTTGTTTCCAACAAGTGTACCTCAGTCTTTGGGGTTTGGTCAAATTAGCAGCGGCATTGCTCCTAGAGAGGACCAGCATTTGAGATAGCATATCATTTCATCCCGGTCGAGAGGGCCACGGCCTTGTCCATGGCAGCCTCGATCTCGGAGTGCGGGTCCTTGCGTGGTCGAAACATCCCTGATACAACAACCGTAGCAAACTCTTTTTGATAACTGGCTCTGGAAAATGTCCTCCCAGGCCAGTCGATATTGATACAATGAGCCGTGGCTGTCAGGGGCGCTTGGATATTTGGATCCGAACTTTCTCGGGTTGGAAGTGCTACCCTGGTCAGCGAATATAATGCCGTAGCACCACGTCAATCCGATTATGCCCGAGAGCCTCGCTCACCTGCTGCGCAGCGTCACGATCATAATCATCTGGTTTGAGCCGACCTACTGACGGAGGAAGCGATCGGCCCGGTGCGTGATACAGATACATGGCCTGCGCGAATTCACGGCGATATGAGTGGACATCGAGATGCTTCGGGATAGCTGGAAACACTAATTCGTCGTCTGGACGCCCCCGCTTCATGGCCAGTACGTCCTGCTCTCGCCCGATTAAAACCGGCACTGTTCTCGGCTTGCCGCCCTTGCCATTGACAACCTTAACCGTTGGTCGATCATTGTAGTCAGGATCTCGCTCGATAATATCGCCCACGAGCAAGTTCTTAACCTCTCTGCGACGTAAACCGGTGGCGCGCAAAAAGTTCAGGAGCGATGGCCAGTTTGCTGGCTGGAAATGGCGATCATGTCCGGCTGGACCCCGTGATCTGGTGATCGCGATCCTAGTTCGCCGTGGAAGTGCCACAGAACTGGCGAGGTTCCTTTTCTGAAAGAAGAGCCGCAATGCTGAACGCTCTGTCTGCAATGTGTAAGGGCTTTTGCCTTCCTTGATGTGAAGCTGGAGGTACTGTGCTACCAGTTCGTCGGCTCGCTCATCCAGCAATGCTAGGTGCTTGATGCCATGAGTATCCCGTGCCCAGTTGACGAAGCCCAATACTTGCTCCTGATAGACTTTGCGCGTTGTGTGAGAGTGTATCTTGCCGGTAGAGATGGTCCAGAGACTCTGGCCAGTTGTCTCGCGAATGGCTCTCTTAGCGTCGCGCCGACTTTCGTGAATGCCTCTGAAAGTATCCAGCCGATCAATTGCTTCTTTAATAACGCTCTTTTGGTGTGCCATGTGCTCCAGGAGTTGTTCCTATGATGCTGCAAAATGCGCTAAGAACCAGCGTTCCCAGTTTAATCTATGTGCGTACGACGTTGCCTGACGGTCCAGGCGAGAGGTCTACGAGCCCTCACTTGCCTCTTTTCCTAAGTCTTACAGTCCATTTGCTGTTTATACCTCCACAGATGTAGAAGTTTAACCGCAGCATCCTTTGCGGACTATAGGACAGCCACGAGGCGCCGAACTACAAGTACAACTACATTCCTGCCCCGAGGAGTCTCACCTGGGGCAGGCTCTTTACCTGAACCAACACTCACTAAGGGTGAGCACCCGCACTCATAAGGTGAGTGCCACCTAGTCCATAGGTGGACCAACCCCGTCCTTATGGTGGACCAGCCCCATCATTGCTCCCGCCCTATTGACGGTAGCGGCCAGATGCGGGCCAGTTGTTTGGGTGAGTTCTTGGAAGATCCAAGCCCTGCTTGCAAACCACCTGACAGCGGTCAGTTCTTCGAGATGAAGCCCTTCTTGAACCCGAGGAGAACCACTCCCCACAGTCGTTTTAATCCCGGCGAGTATCTCAGCGACAGCGGATTGAGGTGACTGTATCCCTCAGACGTTACCAGAGGCTAACCTCTGGCACAGCAGTCCAAGCTGCAACTCCATAATGGAGGAGTCAGGCCATTTTCATACACTTAATATATATCAGGAACTTATTCATTTGTCAAGTAGCCTTTAATAATGTGCTTTCCTAATAAAGTAATTTATCTATAAATAATGATGCATGTCATGACATATATAAAAGCGGAACAATATCTATGAGTGAACGTGTCATGACGTCATGATATGGCGAGAAGACGTGATCACGTGATATGCCATGACAGCAAAACCAGAAGCTTCTCGTCGAGAACCTTACTTGTCATGACAGCCTGTTGGAGGTAGGGGTACTCATTAGAAGAGGGCTGAAGTGGAGATTCTCATGCGTATAGGAACCTGTCTTGACAGAAGAAATAGAAGGATGGGCTTCAAAGAGAAGTCTGTCACGACAGACCAACCCTCAGTAAAATCGCTGAAAGCGGGCATGTCATGACGACATTACGTTTGCCGGTATCCCCTCGGTTGTGGTGTGTCATGACACAGAGTAGAGTTCTATCCGGCTGAGGATTAACGTTGATCCTCATACCAGAAAAGGCGATATCTGACCGACCAGATTCTGGGTATTCCTCCATAGGATGGGATTGTAGATACCTGTGTAGCTTGTTGATATCTGTATTAGGTATACTGTTTACTTTACATCGTAGACTCCAGGAAGTATCACTGGGCTCATTACTCCTTAATGGAACCACTACAAAAAGTCTGTGAATCGGGTAAACAGTACAGCTCCATTGCACCACAGACCCTGTCTACTCTGACAGATGAGTATCATGGTTCTGGATCGCTGCTTCCCCAATGTGTGATTGTATGTCCCGAGGCTTGTTCCAGCGTGTGAAGTAATCCCCACTGTACCCTTGTAGGTAGGACGTTGCTTCTTGGAAGGTCAGGCCGACTCTCTGTTGCAGCACCTGGAGTAGGAGTGGGTGGAGTTCCTGGTAGTCTCCAGCGTGGATCGGGTCCCTGATGAGTCCGATACAGTTGCTCTTGTAGCGATCCTGGGCATTGAGGTAGCCCATAGCCAGATTCACCGTCCACACTCTCATGCGTGGTGTAGACGCTTCCAGACCTGTGAGTGCATCAAACGCGCGGAGCTGCACAAGCGCAGAGGGCGGGCGCCACCTTCCTCTATGAGTATGATTTCGGCGACTCTTGGAAACATGAGATCACCGTTGAGCACATTGGAGCCACCCCGAAAGATGAGCCGCCATATCCGTGGTGTCTGGATGGGCAACGGGCCTGCCCTCTTGAAGATGTGGGAGGCGTACAAGGCTACCTGCAGTTTCTGGAAGCCCGGCGCGACTGCTCCCATCCTGACCACCAGGACATGCGCCGTTGGGTTGGGAAGCACTTCAAACCAGAATTGTTTTCGGTGCAGCAAGTCAACGCTGCGCTGGCCTTGTTCATCTCCCTAATTAGCAAGCCGTAACAAACGCTCAGGCCAAAACGCTTGTACTTTTCGCCGGGGCCTCATAGCCCTAAAGGGAGGTACTATATTACCGATTTCCGTATCCTCCCAAAGAAAATGGAAGTAGGGTATGCTGCGCTTCACATGAAAACACAATATATTGTGTGAATATCGCGTGAAAACACAATATATTGTGGTAAAAGCTTGACAGAACAATAGGACGACAGTATACTGGTTCATAGCAAAGCACAGCGTTTCTTGGCGTATCCAAGGCCCAATGGAGGGAGCTGACGGTGCTCTGCAAAGTCACTTAATAGAAACTTGGAGATTCTGTCTACGTATGCAAGCGACTTCAACTATTGCGGATGGGCCGTCTACAGATGGCGCCCACCCGACCGGTACCCACACCATTGCCGGGTTGATCGGCACCCTGCTGGAACTTCACTTCTACCAGCTTCTTCACCAGGAGAATATTGTCGAGACGCGTCCCATTGAAGAACTCCGCGCCCTTTGGGAGACAAGCCGCGAGCACTTTTCTCAGTCACCTCCTCCCGCTATTCCCAGCGTCGCCATCACCTGCCTTCCAAAGTCCCTGGAACGCTACGAGCTGGAACTGCGGCAGCGGCCTACCTATGTGCAGTACTACCAGGGATACCGGTTCTGCCTTGTCCCTGTTCACCAGCTTATTACTCCTCAGTGGTATATCAACCTGGATTATCTCCAGGCGCTTCAGCAAATTGTGCCGGAGCCGGAGCAGCTCCAGCAAGCGCTTGACTTTGCCTGCGATGAGGGAGGGTCAGAACTGGCGGAGCCCGGTGTGAGCAACGTCGCCGGGTTACTTTCGCTTGCATTCCGGGTTCCGGCTTACCGGGATCTCGCTATCGCTCTTTCTCCTCTCCAACCGTTCCAGGCGCAGCGCATCGACCCGCGGAAGTTTACGATCACCACCCGTGCCGAAGTTCAGTTGAAGCCGAACTACCTGCACGTCGCGAAGATCGGTTCACGCCTGCTCGTCTTGAACGGCATCCACCGTTCCCTCGCCTTTATGCAGGCGGGCTGGAAAGCCATCCCTTGCCTCGTTCGCGACTTCCCGAACGTTCGCAGCCTGGTCGAGGTGGGTTTCCAGCCAAACCAGTTAGGCGTCCTTCCCGACCAGTTGCTCCTGAGAGAGTCGCGTTCCGCCTACCTGTCTGATTACCTGGAGCCGCTTACTGCTCCGCACTTTCAACAAAGGGACATGGATGCCCTATGGCAATTTATCTGTCAGATGCAGTTGAATAAGCAGCCGATGCCCAAAACGGCGTAACGGTCTACTCCGGGAAGCGTGCATGTTTAACGCGAAAAGTGTTGACGTGTGCGCTTCTTTCGGGTAGCATGAGTGCAAGCTAATTCGCATTAGTCTGCACTCGTGGCACGACTAGAGATCGAACAGGAGGCAGGAGCTTGAATGCCGATCTCATGACAAAGCTTCAGAGCCAGAGAGGCTATCAGGGCTGGCGCATACGACCTCATCCGTCCAATCCTGCTACATGGCTTGCTGAATCTATACGTTTCTTGGGCGTGGAAACCGGAAGGGGTAGCGGGTACTACGAGATGGAAAACGGGGGGATTATAGGACCTTCACAACGCCTGAACAAGCCTACAGTGCTTTGGTAACGTTGCAATGGGTGCTCATATAGCTGTGCTTTTGCAAGCCAGTCGGATGTCAGTAGGCTTGTAAGTGTATTTTTGATGGTAGTCTCCGAGGAGTGGTAAGCTTCAGACAAGCAGAAAGGGCAGCACGGAAGATTAGGGGGCAGATAGTTGAATCAGCAGCAAGCTTTCTCTAGAAATTCTAGAAGTGATGGAAATACCACCGTACAAGATGAGGGTATTGTCCGGGTAATACTGACGGCAGATAACCACCTCTCAGCATATAGCCCTAAACTTTCGCCAGCTAAGTTGGCCGACCGAAGAAGGCGGCTGGCAATGGCATTCCAACAAACGGTCGACACAGCCATCAATCGCCGCGCACATCTCTTTATCCAGGCAGGAGACCTGTTCGATAGAGTGGACCCACGCAACCAGGAGCGTGATTTCGTAGCAGGACAACTCCTGCGTCTGCAATCAGCGGGGGTCCAGACCTTCGCTGTCAGCGGAAACCATGACACCCCCCGCCAGAAGACCGAGCAGGGGGGCTATGCCCCTCAGTGTATTTATCACCGTTTCGGTGGGATGCACTACTTCAGCTCGTTTGCTCGGTTAGAGCCCGTGCAGATCGACCGAGCAGGAATACGATTGGCTGTAGCTGGCCTGAGTTATCCTCCGGGCATTGCCCCAGGCGCTGATCCCTTGGATTCGGTGGAGATTGTCGATCCTGAGAGCATACTTGCACATGCTGACCTGGGAATACTCATTCTGCATGCTGCAGTAGAGGGTCATGCGTTTCCCGGGGAAATGGAAACGTTTGTCCGGCAAAGCAGCTTGGCCAGATTCAACAGTTTCCATGTTGTACTGGCCGGTCATGTGCATGCGTATGATCGTTTCCCGATCGGGGACAAAGTCGTGGTCGTCTGTGGGGCTACTGAGCGTATGGAGTTCGGCCACAGCGAAGATAACGTAGGCTTTGCCTATCTCGAACTCACACGGGATGGACTAGGCTATGCTGAACATGTGCCTATTACACCCCAACCTCGTCATGTCGTGACGATCCACACCAACGAACTCTGGCCAAACCTGCAGCACGGTGAAGGTTCTAAAGTGGATACCGTGCCTGCTCCGACGGGCGAAGTTCCTGTTCTCTCCCCGATGGAACATATCCTCCAGCAATTGGAACCGTATTGTACCGAAGACGCGATGGTCCGGCTGACTCTGGAAGGACCGATTACGCGCGAACACTATCAGACGCTCGATTTGCGCGCCATCTGGATGTATGGACACCAGCGTGCGTTCTCTTTCGATCTCGATGAGAGTAACCTGCGTTTAAAAAGCGATCTCTTGCAATACACGATTGAACGAGGTGAACGTATCGCACCCAGTGATATGTTGGAAGCTATTATCCGGGAACGAATGGAGCAGACCGAAACACCAGACGAGCGGGCTATTTTGACCAGAACACGTCAACGAGTACTCGATGGCTACGATGAACTTGCTGGAAGGGAGGTCAGGTAGTGATTACGCTGAAACGTCTGCAAGCTGAACATTTCAAAGGTTTGTGCTCGGTTGATTTGATGTTCCCCGAACGTGGGAGTGTGCTGATTGAAGGGCAGAACGAGGCTGGGAAATCGACCCTCTTTGAGGCTGTCTATGTTGCGCTCTACGGGAAGCCACTGGTGGGAGAAGACAACCGGGCACGGCAGGAGGAAGTAATACAATATGGTCAGTCGCGAGCCAATGTGCAGTTGGCATTCAGAGTAGGCCAGCAAGAACTGACCGTTAGACGTGTCATTGAGCAAGGAAAACCGCAGCAGGCAGCACTTACCATCCAACAACCTGATGTGCCACAAGAAGTCGTTACCGGCGTCAGGGCAGTAGATGAGCGTATTCTCAAGGAGTTGGGAAACCTGGATGGAGAGAGCCTCCGTAATTCCTGTTTCGTCGAACAGAAAGAACTGGGACGTATTGAAGCACTCTCGCCAGCCAAACGTGAGGAGGCGGTTCATAAGCTACTGGGGTTGGAGCGCCTTAACAGGCTCGCGGAACAATTCAAAGTGAAACGCGAGCAGTGGCGCGAGCTGGCGCAGGCCGAGCGATATTTGAAACTGGCCGAGCTGCAAGCTGAGGTTCGCCGGTCTTCAGCTCGGGAAGGGGAAGTGGCAGAATACCTGGATGCAGTAAAGGTTGCCAGCCAAGTGAAGTACTTGAGCGATCTAGAAACTCAGAGAGGAGAAGTAAAGAAGTCCCTGGAAGAATGCACACGGCTTGCCAAAGAAGCTCGTGATTGCCTGGCGCGCTGTGAGGCATTAAGAAAGCAGGTGGGCTATTGTGACCAGGCCAGTCGGCAGATAGCAGAGATTCACCACACTCAGGAGACATTGGCAACATGGGTCAGATTGAAAGGTGTTGAAATGACCCTGGCTAATCATCCAGCCGATAATGGTAGATTGGATGCTAGATGCAGGGAAGCAGAGATGGCGCTTGCTACTGCGCGAGCGAAAATGCGTCTACCGTTACTCACAGGAGTAGCCCTGACGGCACTGGCAGTGCTGACCCTTGTCCTAGGGTTTCTAGGCTATCCTGCCTTTGCCCCTCTCGTGTTCATAATAGGTGGAGCTCTCACCACGTGGCTCTGGTTTTTCCGTGCCAGAAAGAGTGTGCATCAGCAGTCTGGTTACCTGGCTCAGTGTAATAAGGACTTGCAGAGGCTGGAGATACAACGCCAGGCGGCAATCCAGGCCGGTGGGGATCCAGCAACACTCGGTCATTATGAGCAGCAGCTTCAAGTGGCTGACATTCCTCTACCACCAAGCATTGATGCTGGACGTACACTACAGGAAGAACTAGAGCAGAGATTTCGTGCCATCCTGGTTCAGGGATATGATGATCTGCAAGAGGCTGCCAAGGAGGGGCAAGCTAAGCACGCCCATTTAACAGAGCAGCGTGCTTCTCGCGCTTTACGGCAAGAGCAAGGTGAAACGCTGAAAGCATCCTTCACAGGTGAGCTTACTGCTGCATCAGCGATAGTCGAAGGGCTCTTAGCTACATTGAACAGCCTGGGTGTTCTAGAATTGCCTTCTCTCCTTCCTCTATCCAAAGATGTTGGTACTTTCTGCTCGCATGAACAGGCTTTGGCAGCAACCCTCAAGGAGATCAAGGATGCACTCCAGGCGACACTTGACACCTTGGATGAGCAAGGTGCCAGAAATAGCCACGACCAGGCGCTGGGTGAAGAGGGAAGAAGAGAACAGCAGAAGGCAACCTTGGAGAGCGACGCAAAGAAGAGCCGGCAGACAATCGATGAAATCCTCTCATCGCGCCAGACCGCACTCCCCTCAAAGTATACACATGCCAGTATCGTCGAACACTGGCCGCTCGTAGCAGTAGTCTCGCCTGGCGAAGAAAGTCAGATAGCGGAGGACCTTGATGGAATAAGCAAAGACCTCCATGCAGCAAAACGGGAGGAGAAACAGTTAGCAATGGAACTGGGTCATCCCGGCACAGAACTGAGCATTGAGGAATGTCGTCAAAAAGTTGACGCACTCATTGAAGAACGCAAGATATGTGAGTTGGCAACAGAACTCCTCAAGGAGTCTCGTGATCGCATTGCCCGGCACATCCTTCCGATTACAGAACGGAATATGCACCCTCTCCTGCAACAACTCACAGATGGGCGTTATTGGGATGTGCGATTGACACCCCAGGAGAGTAACGGTCAGCCCGGGGAGATGGATTATCGCATACGCGTTTGGGATCCTGCCGCCAAACGCCATGTTGGGAAAAATATTTTCTCTGGGGGCACACGCGATCAGTGTTCGCTCGCCCTCCGTTTGGCTTTCGCATTGGCCACGCTGCCACAGGAGTTGGGTGTAGCACCAGGTTTTATCTTTCTGGATGAGCCATTGAGTGCCTTTGATGCCCAACGTGCTCAGGCACTTGTAGAACTACTCACGACTGGAACCATCGCCCAACACTTCAATCAGGTCATCTTGATCTCACACTCTCATACTTTCGATCGCGAGGTTTTCCACTATCATATTCATATGGAAAATGGTCAGGTCATCGAATCCGATCTGCCGGGTTCGGAAGCTATTGATCTACATCTGTGAGGCATCGGCGGATGACCTGCGCAAGAGCTATTGAATTATGCCATGTACAGGTAGGTTCCAGAGAAAACAGCAATGTACTTATATCGCATTTTGTACTTGATCGTCAAAAATACACTTATCAGGCCCATGCTCAGGCCTGTGTGAGCCTGGGTATAAAGTTGTGAAAGGATGAAGGTGCAGGCATGGATCAATTCGGGCCGTTACCGCTGACACTCGCAGCCCGGGAGGCGCGGCTGTGTGGGGGCGAGGTGCTGAATATTGAGGGCAAGAGTGCGGATGGGTTTAATTATACACTCTCGTTTGAGGGTGAGCGGTTTCTGCTGCGCCAGGGAATACGCTGCATCCGTTCCGCTAGGTCGAGCCTGCGGTGCTTACCTTGCTCTGCTGTCTGGGAGCGTTTCGTAGACCTGACGACCAGTGAAGATGCAAACGGGGGTACGAGATGGGTGAGTGTCGTGCGATGCGCAAATCGCTTATCTTGAGTGAGGAGCCTCAGAACTCCTCCAGGCTAGTGTCCAAGTCTGTCACTAACTTCTGCGTGCGTTCCTGGTAACGGGAGGGTGCGAAGCCAGGAGTAATGTCTAAGGGGAAGCTTAGCCACAAAGCTGAACCGGGCTAGGTGAAGAGCGGACGGGTGAACGCGAGTGAACCCTTGACGAGGCTGCGTTAGCACTGATCATCGGAACGTGGATAATAAAGACGATGATGATGGGAGAAAGATGAAGGGACGATATGCTCCTTCATGAAAGGCATGCAGGCGATACTCCTGTATGATAGGACGCCGGACCTCCCCGCAGTAAAGAGGGCACCCAACCCGCTCGTATCTCGGATATGCGGGACGCAGTAACCCCGATGGGGTCTGCCAGCAATGGTAGTAAGCCAACCGTAAGGAAGGCTCAATTCCCTAGCGGGAACCGGAGGAACCAAGAAGCGAAAGCCGCCAGCCGTAAGGCAAAGGGAAGAGATAACCTGGCGGATAGAGCCATCAAAGAAGATGGAGATACCCAGATCGAAAGGTCGCTGACGTGGTTCTGGTGAATCACCCAAAGAACGTCGTGAAGATTAGTAATCGAGGGAAAAGTTAGATGCAAGGTACCACCTTAGCAAACGGAACCGAGAAACATTCCGATACCAACTGGAACACCATTGACTGGAACCAGGAGGAGCGGCGTGTTCGTAATCTGAGACAGCGTATCTTTCGGGCAACCCAGGCGGGCGATTGGAAACGCGTCCGCTCACTCCAAAAGCTCATGTTGCGCAGCCATGCAAACCGATTGGTGAGCGTGAGACGAGTTGCGCAACTCAACCAGGGCAAAAATACGCCGGGGGTGGATAAGGTCCTCCTGAAGACACCAGCCGCTAGAGGAAGAATGGTCGATCATCTTGCCCACTACCAACTTTGGACGGCTAAACCGGCACGCAGAGTGTACATAGCAAAGGCGAATGGCAAACTCCGCCCGCTTGGTATCCCCGTCATGATTGATCGCTGTATTCAATCAATGGTCAAGAATGCCCTCGAACCAAGTTGGGAAGCTCGTTTTGAGGGATGTAGTTACGGGTTCCGACCAGGGAGAGGGTGCCATGATGCCATCGAGAAAATCTACGGGTTAGCTCGCCCGAACAAACGCAAAAAGTGGATCTTAGATGCCGACATCAAAGGAGCCTTCGATAACATTTCGCACGAGTACCTACTAACTACCATTGGAAGAGTTCCAGGCTGTGAACTCCTTAAACAATGGTTAAAAGCAGGATACGTAGATAAAGGAGTCTTTCACGAAACTGAGGCTGGAACGCCCCAGGGTGGTGTGATCACGCCCCCCACAATGTTGCAAACTTTGGGTATGATGATCCGATGGGGTGGAGGGGGTAGTTGGTCCGATGCGAAAAATCACGTTCACGTGCTCCTGATTCACTTCGACACGCTTGACCAACGTGCGAATAAGTTCCCGACGCGTCAACCAATCCGCTTCCGCAAGCCCTTCTTTCACCTTGGAAGCAAAGGTTTCTAACTTCCCCAAGATGAGACGAAGTTCTTGTTCCATGCCCTCCTCATCCTGGATCTGTCGGACTTGCTCTTCCAGCTGTTTGACGCGTTCACGCATGCGTGTGATACGAGGCTCAAACTCGGCTTTGTCGATCATGCCCTCAGCATAACTGTCAATCAATCTGGCTATTCCCTGTCGAAGCCGTCCCAGACTGGCCTCAAGCCCGGGAAGTTCGGTAGAACGCTCTTTGGCAAGTAAGCGCTGGCGATATTCCTGTTCCAAGCGCGATGGATCTTCTAGCAGTTTGCAGACCTCATTCCAGACCGCTTCATCCACCAGATCGGTTCGCAGTTGCTTGTTCCAACACAAGCGCACGCCACCAAAGCGATAGGCATCAGAGCCGATGCAACGATAATAGGCATAGCTGCGCGGGTTTCCTTTTCGCGCACTTGGGCTAATAGGCTTGCCATAATAAGCATAGCCGCAACAGGCACAGACAAGCAAGCCCTGCAAGAGGTAGCGAACTCCTCGTTGTCCGATGCGGGCGCGTTGCTGGTTTTCTTGCAATTGTGCTTGCACCGCCTCAAACACGGCTTCGTCAATCAGTGCAGGGACGGGAATGCTCATCCACTTTTCTCGCGGGACATCCTGAATTGACACCGCTCGTTTGGGTTGCATCGGGCGCCCTCGTTGCGCTCGTAGCCTGGGTCGAAGGGGTTCAACGCTGGTTTTTCCAAAGGCCGCGCTTCCCTTGTACGCGGGATTTTTGAGCATATCCCAAACGGTGGCACGATCCCACACCGTTTTGCCGGTGCGCGTTTTCTCCTGAGCCTCATTCAAGCGACGGCAGACCTCGCCAATCGAGCAGCGATCTTGTCCGACCCAGCTAAAAACCTGACGCACGACGCGTGCTTCCTCAAGGATGACGTCAAAACGTGCTTGCCCATCGCCATCCCGTTTGCTGACATAACGATACCCATAGGGTGCTCCACTCAAGACACTCACCGCACCACGTTGCGCTGCATGGCGTTTGCCACGACGGCTTCGTTCCAGGATTTTCGCCCGTTCATACTCCGCGATCATGCCTTGCACCTGGAGAAGCAGCTGATCTTCAGGCGTCTGCCCAACTTCTCGATTCAGAAAATTGACCTCAACACCGGCTCGCAGAAACTCTTCCAGTAAAAGCACCTGGTGGGCGTAATTGCGTGCTAAGCGATCCGGGCAATAGACATACAAACGGTCAATCCCTCCTGCGGCAACGACGTCGCGTAATTGTTCCAATGCAGGACGGATGAGCGTGGAGCCACTGTAGCCGTTGTCGACAAACTCATGCTCAAGGGGAAGAACGAACCCCAATACCTTCACCTGCGCGCGTAGCTCACTCAGTTGACTTTCAATAGTCTTGGCTTCGCTTTGTTGCTCTGAAGAGACACGAGCGTAAATGGCCACTTGCGGCTCATTCATAGCATGGTCCTTTCTCTGGCGGATGCCAGCGCTTGAGAGGATGCTTCCAGGGCTCTCGTGTGAGGGAAAAGACGTCGTTTCAGCACCGGCACGAGACAGTTGTAGGCTTTGTGCAGAGAGTCCTGCTCCAGGCGATTGGGTTCAAACATGCTCTGCACCTCCACGGTCCTGGTTTTCTTGCGAGAAGGCTTGCTCATCGCATACTCCCGAACCCCGCGTGAATGACCCTTCTTCCTGACGTATAGTGCAGCGAAGTGGAGCCCCAAGAAATCCGTCTCCATAGCTGGCACGAAGGTGAGAACGCGGGATCGCTACTTGGTACACGAATGCGAGCACTTTTTTTGCAACATTGTAGGAGGCGTGATTAGCCCCTTACTCGCAAATATCGCGCTACATGGGATGGAAGAAGCTCTTGAGATCAAGCATCGAAAACGGGGAGAACTGGACAGTAAACGAGCGATAGTAAGGTATGCAGATGATTTCTGCGTGTTTTGCGAGAGTCAAGAAGATGCGGAAGCATCTAAACAAATTCTGACAGAATGGCTGAGCAAACGAGGGCTGGTTTTGTCGCCAGAGAAAACCCAAGTTGTTCACCTGACGGAAGGATTTAATTTTCTTAGCTTCAACATCAGGCTCTACCGAGCCTCAAACACAAAAACCGGATGGAAACTGCTGACCAAACCAAGCAAAGAAGCTGTTCAGAAACACCGAGAGAAGATGAAACAGGAATGGGAGGCGGTTCGGGGGTGGAATATCGGGAAAATCCTGTGGAAACTCAATCCCATCATTCGCGGTTGGGCGAACTATCATCGAACAGGAACTGCCAAAGAGACGTTTAACAAGCTTGACGATTGGATGTTTTACAAAGAGGTACGACATGTCAAGCGAACCCACCCACATAAACCCAAGAAATGGCAACAACGCAAATATTGGGGAAGGCTGAATTTGGACAGGCAAGACCACTGGGTGTTTGGTGACAAGCAAACCGGTCAACACCTGCTCAAATACCGGTGGTTTCCCATTGAGAGACACATCCTGGTAAAGGGGACGGCGTCACCAGATGACCCCGCGCTCAAAGACTACTGGCAAAGGAGAAACATGGCGAAAGCCAAAGATCTCCCACCCAGTAGACAAAAAATCGCCAGGAAACAGAGCGGGATATGCCCGGTCTGCAAAAACACACTCTTCAATGATGAGGAGTTGCAGGTGCATCACAAGAAACCAAAGGCCAAGGGTGGAAAAGACAACTATGGCAACCTCGTACTTGTACACTATTTTTGCCATCAGCACATACATGCAAGGGAGGATGCAGAAGATGAGCTATCGAGGTAGGGAAGTTCGTGATTTGCTTGAGCGGCTTGAAGGGAGACTTTCACGAGCCGTTCTGAGGGGGCTGGGGGGCAGCAATGCCCTCCCGGCTACCCGACTACAGGTGCAAGTCGGCGATGAGGTTGCGCTGGTTTCCGGAGCGGGCGATTACCAGCCTCACCGGTTTTCTCGTGTCTTCTCGTCTGGAGAAGTCGCTTTCGAGCTGGATGATGGTACCCGGTATACTACGGAGGGGTTTGAAGTTGGGCGTAGTCGGATTGCATGGGGCCGTGTGTTGCCCATGACAGAAGTCGGGAGCCGCACCTATCCAGCGCCTGGAACATCTGGCACATCTGCATGGTATGGATTGGCGCACCTTGACCAACAGCCAGCTTGCGCGGATGATGGCCATCATCCGCGAGGAACCACGAGAGGAAGGGAAATAGGCAGATGGCAGAACAGGATCGGGTATTAAAGGATGATGCGTTTCGCTTGGAACAAGATCTGGCGCGGGTGATTGGTGAGCCTCCGAGGGTAGTCCATCGGACAGTACTTCTCTACACTATCGAGACGGGCGATAACTTTGTGGCGTTGATGCGGGTACTGGGATCCCTTGACGATACGGCCATTGCGAAGATGGACCAACGGTGTGCCATATGAGCAGGTACTCCCGCTCAACCAGTTTGTAAGCGAGACCGGAGAGAAAAGGGCCGGAGAAGCGAAATTTATGGGCCCAAAAACACTCGCGATAGATCACATTCGTCTCGGTAAGGCGGCGAGAATCACATCCTCACGCATAGCTTTTATCAGAAGGAACGAATATGAAACTCCTACGAGGGGAGAGCCAGGCTTCGGAATACCGAGTAGTTCACCTTGTCGATCCTGAAGATCTCGACCTCCTCCGCTTTGAGGAAACAGGCGAGGTGCCAGACGGGTTGGACTTTGCCATCCTATGGAACAGCGTCTGGCGGGAGGGTCGTTGCTACAACTTGGCTTCCGGCAGGACGTTTGTAACCTACGGAGATGCGCAACGCCTCCCCTTGCGGGCTGGTATGCAAGCACGGATTCCCCACTATACACTCGGACCGGATCGCCTCCTGGAACTCGCCAGTGCCTATGCACGCGAACTGGGATATATCCCCCTGCGGGAATGCATAATCGTCGGGGCTGCCCCAACCATCGCTGCGGGGGAAAGTACGGATGTAGCCATACCCGTAGAAAACGATGATAGACCGCCAGTGATAATCACCATCAGCCTCTTCAGCAATGGAGATATCCGCCTGCTCGCCGATACCGAAGTATTTCTCACGACGCCTCCGCCCGATTCGGAGTGATAACAGAGTGCATGCCACATCTTACTCTATTTACAGCTTCAACCTTACTTTTTTTTCGTACACTTGTCATCTGTAATCCACGCAACTCCAAACGACCTGAGCGTATTACAGATCCTTCGACGACTTCAGTGTCTCCGCTGGAAGGCACTTCTTCTGAGCAGCCAGCGACATGATTTGCGGCAGCATATACGAGGAGGGCTCTTTACGGATGTGTCGCATGTTGGCAACGATCAGCAGCTTGTCCCTAGCGCGGGTGACGGCAACGTTGAGCAGTCGCATGGACTCAGACCCCCATCCTCCGTATAGGAAGGGTGCGATCGAGAGGCCGGGCGACTCGACGACATCGAAGATGACGGCGTGGAATTCCAAGCCTTGGAATGCATGCACGGTCCCAATCCGGCAAAAGATCTCAAGGTCCATACCCTGGATCCGCTCCTTGAGGTGGTCACGTTGGGCAGCGTAGGGTGTCACAATGCCGATATATTCAGCATACCGCTCGGACTCGGGTATGCTGGCTAGGACCTGCTGCGCCAGCAAGAGATCGATCTCGGCGTGGTACTCGTTGTAGCGCGACCGCCCGTTTTTCGGCTGTTGTGCCCGCGCCTCCTTGGAATGCCCAGTATCGTAGAGCACGACGGCATACGCGGGCTCGGGTTGAAAGGTGGGCCTGGGTGCCAGTGGGTTGCGGTCCTTGAGCAGTCCCTTATAGATTGACCAGCGCACTAGGTCACAGATGTCGCTATGCATGCGACTCTGGTAGGGGAGGAGCACGCAGTGATGCGTCGCCTCTCGCGCATCATCGAGCGTATAGTTGCCGTGATAGAACACGTCGCGACCAAGCCAGCGACGAACCAGGTTATCCTTGAATTTACAGACGGGTGCGAGCTGATGTGGGTCGCCGACAATGATCAGGTGATGCCTGGCTCGATCGGCGGCTACCATCACTGCCGGTGGCGGAGCCATCGACGCCTCATCGATAATCACGACGTCCCACTTCTGGTTCAGGAGATGTGGGTTGAGGTAGAGTGCAGTGAGCGTTGCGCCTACGATCTGTGCTTCTTCCACGACCTGGCGCGCTGCCTCGCGTTTCGCATCCGCCAATTGCTGGTCGAGGCGGGCCAGGATGTCCTCAAGGAGAGCCACCTCCTTTTCCCAGGAAGCGATGTCTTGCTCAATTTCGCCAATGCGCGGATGGCCTACCTCAAGCTCCTCGGTAACTTCGTTGAACTGCCTGATTAGTTCGGCTTCTTGCTCTACCGCATGCGTCGGTCGCGCATCACGCTCTCGTTCCCAATACTCGATGGCCGGAGCTAGGTTATCCCTGCGTTGTTTCGCTTGTCGATAGGTATCGATAGCCCTCTCCCGGTCCTGTTGAAGCATAGCGATCCGCTGAGCGAGGCGGTTCAGCGGACCTGCGAGCGTCCGTACGGTGACCTCCAGGTCCTTTTCCCACTCGTCTGTCCACGCCTGGATTACGAAGCGGGCAAACCAACGCTGCTTGCGCAGGCTGTCCAGCTTTGTGCATGCAGTTTCATAAGGTGTCCGTTGCTCTTGGTAGGACTGCTGCAATGGGCGCAGCTTGCGAGTCGCTTCTTCCCAGTTGGTTATGGCACCTTTCATTGCCTCCTCTTCCTGAGAACGCTGATCCAGGCGTGGCGTGAGTTGCTCCATGATCGGGGCTAGTCGGGCTTGCTCTTCAGCTTCCAGGCTGGCTAAGGCGCGCTCAGCCTTCTCGCGTTTCCCCAGCAATGCTGTTTCTCGCTGCTGCCACGCCTGTCGCTGCTCTGGCAGTTCCTCTCTGTGGTCAGCGAGCTGCTTAAGCAGTGCAGCTCGCCTGCCCTCCAGACGAGCAACCTCGTCGCGGTTTTGCGCGATTCGGTCGGCCACAATGAGTGGCATGGTGATGCTGCGATAATCGTCTCCCTCGAGCTCGGCCAGGTGCGGATCACCGAAGCGGACCAGCCGCTGCTCATCGAGCCGCCGTTCCAACCCACATGCACGGAAGAAATTCGCCAGGCGAATGATGGCATTGTCGATCGCGATATTCGTGTGCGAGACAATCAGAACCCTGTATCCAAAGAGCGTCGCATGGAGCAGGGCGATGGCGGCCAGCACATCGGTCTTGCCGGTGCCTGGTGGTCCCAGGATCACTAGCAGTTCGCTAGCGAGGGCACGCACCAACGCCCGGCGCTGCGCCTCATCGGGCACGAACGCATTCTGGATGCTATCGACCAGGTGCGAGTCTGCCTCGCCGTCTTGGCTCTCCAGCACGCCAAAGAGTTTCAGTCCGAGCTGGGCCGTGGTCGCTTCGCGGAACAAGGCGTCTTTGAGTCCTCTAAAGAGGAAGGCACGATCTATGACCAGCTGAGCAGAGGTGAGCGTGTATTCTGTCAACCGCTGCGTGACCGTGATCGTCACGGTATCATCTTTGGTGCCTGACAGCTCGACCGGGACTGGATTGGCAAGATCCGAACTAGAGAGCTGCAGATCAGCACCGTCGGGCAGGTCCCATGAGCCTTGGACGAGGGTGAACGCATAGCGATAACGCCGGTGCTGTTCATAGACCAGCCGCCCGTCGGTCACCGCATAACGCTTACTTCCTATGGACAAGGCGATAGCCCTGTCCAGCGCCTCCTCGATCTCCGACCGAGGATTCTTGCGTGAACGAAATGCTTTTGACATAATAGGTTCGCTTTCTAAGCTCCTCCGAGCCGCGTAGGTTTCTCTCAGCCAGAGGAGCATGGTTAGACGAGTAGATTGTCTCAACGGATACTACACTGAGTTCTCATGAGCGCATGTCGAACATGCCACATAGGTGATCTGGTTCTCCTGCCAGTATTGAATCAGCGTTGCCTGCTGCTCCGGAGTGATCCACCATTCATGTCCATTCCTTATAAAGTTCTCGCGTTGGATGATGGCTAGCGAAATGAGGCGATCTTTGAAGAGTTTCTTAATGCTATGCACTTGCACCTGATGTAGCCTCGCGAATTCGGCCACAGTAAGCGTACCAATCGGCAGGCCTCGCTTTTCCAGGACGGAAAACGATCGGGCAGAGGAGTGCTGTGAATGTGCAGTGGTAAGAAGTCGTATAACCTCGTGCAAGTTGAGAGGAGGTGGCAGTTGTTCTCCATGTTCAGTTTGGTCCATCCCGCCGGTTGTATGCGAGCTGATTGTCATGACTTGCTCGTAGACATCCAATCGCTGCTGGATTGAATGGATCAGAGCCTTGAGCGACAGAAGTTCTCCGACCTGTGCTTCAAGCATTTGAAGCTTCTGAGATAATTCCTCAACCTGTTCCAGAGGATCCGTTTCCGGTTGGTTCTTCGCAATCCATGCTTTGACATCGTCAAGTGCAATTCGAAGGCGGTTTCTCTTCCCGTGTGTTGCAACAATCTCACCCTTTTCGATCTTGCGATAGACTGTGCGTGGATGGACACCCATCAGTTTCGCTGCTTGCTCTCCCGTGATATATTCTCTTCCTTCATTGCCATCCAGTTTTTTTAGCATATGTCCCTTCACTGTAGCCATAATATGATGCACGCCTTTTCACAAAGCAGAAGCACTTCTCATGCGTGAACCAGTAGTTGGTGAAGGAGGTAAAAGTAAAGCAAGCAATCAGCAGGACTCCTTTTTCGGCAAAGACCGCAATCGAGCTTGACGGCGACGTTCAATCCGTATAAGGACATCCAGTAGCCGGACAATATCAGGCGAGAATTCACCACTTCTTCGTGTTGTGACCAATGATGAGCCTGCAAGTTGTGTTCGCATCAACAAATCGCCTCCTTGAATATCAGGTGTACCTAAGGCAAATCATACAGTTTCGTGGTTGCGGTTTGTTGATATTTCTTGCGAATTGTTGACAACTTGTCATGACTGCTTTTTCTTGCTCAACCTTCCTCCCTTCAGGGCAGTATGGTGGCCATCGCTGCCACTTACTGAGAAGATCCATATAACGGTGTGTGGAGGGCCGATGCCTGATCAAATCAGCGTCCAGATAGGTTCCCGAGATCGCACACTGGGCAGGTGGAATCCCTGATGTTGTGGATTGGCGCGGGCAAACGGCATGATGAAACCTATACCCATATCGTTTGCTCGTGCTTGCTGGAGTTGAATTGAACTGCCCGATAAGGATCAGTCTGACATCTACTACAGCGGAGGGCAGGAGATTGAGGATGCCAACCGATACCTCTGGTAGAGATAACTAGATGGGAGGTTGAGAAACAGGAACGACGAGAAGGGGCTGATTACTGCGTGTTCCTCAGTCATGGACGAGATTCGCCACAGAGCACTCACATGCTCCCACAAGGCTTGTGGTGCGAAGCGCAGCACTATCTGGTCCGTGTCAAGTCAAATAAAAATGTTACCGAAGAGCGATAGTTCCCTCAAATGAAAATGGTACTTTGACCGACAGCCTCCTTGCTGAAAAACAAACAGAACCAGTTAAGCAACGTTCGTACTGGGCGCAGGGAGCTTCCACAAGGCGTCCAACAGGCAGTAAATCTCCTGGCGGAGCGTCATGGGGTTGGTTTGTGCATACAGAGCCTGCAAGTGAGCCTGCTGGTCATGGGGAAGAGCCCCCGTGGCGACCAGGCGCTGATACGGGGTTTGAGCCTGATCCCAATGGCGGATCACTTGGTCCTGTTGACAAATCTTTTCCCGCAGGTGCATCACCGGCTGAAAGAAATTGTAATAGAGCCACATCTTCTCATAGAGCACATTCATGGCCTGGACCTGCTCTGGAGTCTCCAGACGGATGGTCCCGAAATACTGGCGAACCAGGGTATCATTCTTTTGCTCGACAAAGCGGTTGTCATTCTTCTGATAGGGCCGACTCCTGCTCAGCTTGAGGCCAGTAATCGCTTCACCCCAGAAGCGCACCAGGTGGTTATTGAAGAACTCTGAGCCATTATCAGGGTGCAATTCTTTGACGGCAAAAGGCAACCGCTTCAAAATGTGACGGAAGCCTGCTTCCATAGCTTGCTGCCCTTTGCCCAGAATGGCCACCAGCTCACTCCAGCCAATGGCTACATCTACCATTTGCAAAGTAAAGGCGTAGATGCCGTCGCTGCTTTCCCCACTGTGCTGCACCAGATCGACTTCAAAATGACCTGGTTCGCTTGTCTCCCAGGGAATGCGCTGCATCGGAACGGGCTTGCGGACTTGATTCGCACGCTCTGGCCCTCGTTGAGGCAGCCGTTGCTTGTGGCTGCGATACTTGCGCAAGATCCTGGTCACGGTTGCCTCACTGATCTGAGCGAGCTGCTCTTCGACTTGCTGGCTCAGATACAGCGCGCCAAAACGAGCCAGATGCTGGGCCGTGGAGAGCAGCGCCGGCGTCAGCCATTCTGCACAGATGTAACCAGACTTTCCCACACGACCAGAATCACCTGCTCGACGGCCAGCCCATAGGTGCGCCCTCTTCCCTTTTCGCGCTTCTTGTGCTCGAGGCTGGAAGCATGCAGCAGCCTGAGCAGGCTTTTACGATGCAAACCGGTCACCCGCTCCATTTCGCTGAGCATGCGGCTCTGCTCACTTCGCTCAGCTTTGAGGTACAAAGGCTTCATTCGTTTCAGGTATTTGCGGCGCTCCGTCACGGTCATCTCGTCTTCTGTCGGCATGCTCTCACTCCCCTCAGTAACATTTTTATTTGAGGGAAGTGTACCCCGTTCGGTCACATTTTACGGTTCACCACCGTTTTTGGTGAATCCGCTCGCTTGCTTTGAAGTCTGACTCGTGCGTGATATACTGAGGAATACAAGCACTCGAGCTGCTTTTTCTTTTTGGAGGAGGAAATTGATGATAGAAGGGGCACTCTTTCTCAACCTGTCTGCTGATCTACGCCTTGACCACATCACCGCTACCGTCAATGCTCTGGTTGTCCACGTGGTCTCCACACAAGTCGTTTCCTGTTGTCCACTATGCGACCAAGCTTCGGATCAGATTCATAGCCGCGCCGCTAAGGCGATCAAGGCATCACGCCGTTTTTTTTCCGTAGGGGCAGAAGTGCCGACTGAAAGGAAGTGATATACTCAAAAAGAAAGATGGAAGGCCCAAGCAGGAGGAAGGCATATGAAACCAGCCCGGAAGTTTGCCAAAGTGAGCAGACGGTTTTATCGTCCGGAACAGTCGCATTGTCCCGTCTGTCAGAGACGGTTACGGCGGGCAGTGACCTTGTCGGAGCGCACCGTGATCACACTGGAAGAGGTCATCAAACTGGTCCACGCGGGCTATCGCTGTCCAGACCCCCACTGTGCCGGCTCTCAGCGGACCTATCGCAGTGTGCAGGCAGATGCGCTGGCGTTACCGTGGTTTACGTATGGATTGGATATCGTGCTGCTGGTGGGACGGTTGCGCCTGAGAGAGCACCAGACGGTGGATGAGATCCATCAGGAGTTACTCAAGCGACTCGCGCCGCTGGAGGTAAAGATCGCCCGACGGGAAGTCCTCTACCTGTTTGAAGCGTACTGCACCTTGTTACGAGCCTCCAGTGAGGCCAAGGACGACATGGAGTGGCTGGCGCAGGTGGAGAAGAATGGGGGCATCATCGTCTCGGTGGATGGCATCCAACCAGAGAAGGGCAACAAGACGGTCTACCTGGTGCGCGATGCGCTGACGGGACGGGTGCTGGCTGCCGAAAATGTGACCTCGTCGGAGACGGCAGTGATGAAGGCTCTGCTTGCGCCAGTCGTCGCGTTAGGGGTGAAGGTGCTCGGCACGATCACGGACGCGCAAGAAAGTGAACTGTTGGCCGTCCAGGAGCTGTGGCCGGACGTGCCGCATCAGGTGTGCCAGTTCCACGTGCTGCGCGACGCATCGAAAATGGCCTTCGAGTTCTTTGGAGATAAAATTCCTCGGAGAACAACGATAACAACGTGCCTTCTCCGAGGAATTTGGTGGCGTCAGTATCATGTTCTTTAGAGGTGCCAACAACAGCGAAGAAACGAAAAGAATGTTGAGTGCGGAGGTGGGAACGTGGATAGTGCAAGCGAGGCCCCCAGGATGATAGCCGCTGATGTGCCAGATCGAGGGCGGATGTATTACCTGCTCGATAGCCAGTATGATTTCATCCCGGACGCCAAAGAGTTTTTCGATTGGAAAGCAGCTACGAACCGCGCTCCGGCCACCATGAAAGCCTACTGTTCTCGTCTGTTGTGGTACTACCGCTTTCTCTGGCAGCGCAATCTCTGTGTCCTTGAAGCCACTCCTGCAAGCCTCACCGAATTTGTGATCTGGCTCTGTAATCCGTACCGTGATAGCACTGCCGTTTCTCCCATACACCAAGCCAGTCCTTTGACCGCATCAAGTGTGAATCTCATTCTCCAGGTGGTCGGAGCTTTTTACCACTTCCTTGTGCGCCGTGGCAAGCTTTCAGAATCGCCAGTCCGCTATGTGGATGTTCCCAGAGGCAAATGGCTGACCGAGCGTGACCTCTTGGCGCACACACACCGAGGGCGGGCTGTGGCCCAACGCATGGAATTGAAGCTCAAAGAACCTCGCCGACTCCCTCCTACCGTGTCAGAGCAAGATTTCCAGGCGTTCATCGACAGCATTCATCTGGGGCAAGACCCGAACAGTGACCCTCCTGGTTTCCGTGACCGCCTGTTATGTCTCCTGCTCAAAGAGGGCGGATTCCGTATTGGGGAGCTGCTCGGCATGAGAATGGAGGATCTCGAATTTGGAAAACAGGGGGTTCACCTCCGCTTTCGCCCGGATAATGAGAACGGAGCACGAGCTAAAGCTGGATATGGCCGTGATCGTTTTGTGCATGTACCCTCCGACATTCTCGGGCTGTTCGATATCTACCTGACAGAGGTCTGGATCGAAGCGACTCCCGCGACCTCCCATCTGTGGATTGTGCTCAACAAGCGCGCAAAGAGTCGCGAAGGCTGCTCAACCTACGGAGCGGCGCTCACGGTGGCTGCCGTCGAGAAAATGTTTCAGTATTACTCCAAGAGATCGGGAATCGTCTTACATCCTCACATTTTAAGGCACACGCACGCAACCGCTCTGGCTCGCTCCTACCTGCAAGATGGGGAAGCCGTCGACTGGAAATTTATCCAGGAGCGACTCGGCCATGCCAGTGTCGTCACGACGATGCAAACCTACACCCATTTGACCAATGAAGACCGCAAGTGGGCCTACGACCGCTATCAGGAAAGGAGATCACAACGTGCTGAGCAACGCACAGGAAAACAGCCATGAAAACGGTATCATTTCTCTCCCAGCAAAGAGAATCACCGCAGAAGGGTCGTGGACACCAACGCAACAGCGCTTGCTTGAGGTCCTTCAGCGCAAGGAATACCAGTTTGCATCCATTGCTCAGATCTGTCGAGGTGCTGGATATGCTGGGAATATGGCCTGGTATCAGGCGATGAAAGATCCGCGTTTTGCTGCAGCAGTTCAAGCGCTAGGATTTCTCTCCTGGAGCCGCCCAAAGCTTCGGCTCCTTGAAGTGCTCCAACATCCAGAAAACCGGAGCAAATCGGGCTTGCAGATTTGTCGATTAGCGGGCTACAAAGACCATGTAGCATGGAACAGGGCGATCAAAGATGAGCGCTTTGTTGCTGAACTGGAAGCATTGGGAGTCACGCTTCGACGACGGTCGGTTCGGGCATCTCATCTTGAAGTAACTGCTGCAACAAACATCGAGGAAGAGCTCAGGAAAGACGTTTGGGATGTCCGTCGGCTCAAGCACCATTACCCGAAGCATGTAGCGCCTTCTGCCTATGTGATCGACTTTACGTGGATTGTCAATCCGCTCTTACGAGAGCAGGTGAAACGCTACTACCGACATCAGCTGCCACGCTGGAATGGATCGACGTTTCAAAACTTCATGTGCCATCTCAAACCTCTCTTGAGTCGGTTCCCGGAAGATGTCCATATGGGAAACATTACTCGAAGTCACCTTGAAGCACTGCTCCCTGCAATGGGGTTGTTGAGCAAACATCAGGCCAACAGAAGCTTACGCGCGATGAAAGCCATGACTGATTACATGACGACATCTCCAGCGTGGACTGGTCCTCATCCGCCACGCTTTCTGGTCTGGCAAGAAGACATTCCTGCAAGGCCACGAGTACTTCCACGTCCTATTCCTCCCGATGTGCTTGATCAGTTTGATGCGCTGTTAAAACAAGCTGAAGAAGCGATGCAGCGCGGCCAGGAGCCTCCCGTCCTCAGCCCGATGTCCTGGGACGTCCTCCTCATCTTACGTCACACAGGGATGCGTTTTGAAGATCTGGCTCATCTCAAGGCACCTGATGAACATGGCAGGAATGGATGCCTCGATCAGGATTCAGATGGATACTGGTGGATTCGGATTGACCACACCAACACGAAAATGGGGAAAGATCATCGCATTCCAACACGAACAAACGATGGCGTGATTAACGATGGCGTGATTGATGCTATCCGTCGCCAAGGTGAACGGATCTCGCATCTCCCGAACCACTTCGGAGCCCATTACCTGTTCCGTACAGAGCAAGGGGTTCTTCTTCGCATGACCTTTTCAACAGGCTTGAGGAAACTTGCCCCTTCCCTTCAGCACGAGGGTCGTCCTTACCTGATTACCCCACATCAATTTCGGCACACGCTTGCGACAGATATGATTGAGCAAGGAGTGGATATTTACACGGTCAAAGAGTTTCTTGGGCATGCCAGTCTGGCCATGACAGAGCAGTATGTGAAAATCTATCTGAGCAGCCTGAAGGCGAAGTATGATGCCTACCGGGTCAAAAAACAGCAAACCTATGCAACTGAAATGATGGCAACTCAGATCCAGATAACCCAGCCAGAGAGCGATGCTGACGGAGGATGGGTCGAAAACAAAGTGGGCAAACTGTACCTGTCTCCGCTCCCTGACGGGATTGGCAACTGTGTGCATCTCCCCATGCATGATGGTTGTCCTGACTCGCCTCATTGCCCCACCTGTCCAAAGCTTCGTGCCAACAAGCGACATCTGCCAGTATGGGAAAACAAGGCGACGAATCTGCTCATAACGGTAGAAGCATTGCGGGCCAATCCGGCCTACGCGCGAGCACGGCAAAAGCACGAGCAGGAACTGGCCCATGCGGAGAAGGTCATCAAAACCATCAAAGAGGAGGGCTTCTGGGATGGGCGCATCCACCACAACAAAGCACACGAGAAGTGAGCAGTGCCGTAAGAATGCCCAGGCGAAGTCCGAGCGAAAGCGCCAGGTCGCCTTTGCTGCTATTCGAGATCTCCAGCAGCAAAACCATCCAGTGACAAGATCGTCTGTGTCTAAGCGAGCCGGTGTCTCTGTGGTGTTTCTGCGCAGCCATCCCGATCTGCTTCAGACCATTGAGGAAGCAGATCGGCGATATCGGCTCACGCCTCCGGAAAAGACAGCCGACAAAGCGAAAGATCAGGTGATCGCTGCGTTACGCCGGCGGCTGGATGAGATGAAGCAGCAGCTGGCGGCCAAAGACCAGGAACTGCGCGGGAAACAGCGCGAGATCGATCGGCTGTATGGGAAACTGGCAGCAGCAAGTCCTCTCAGCGATGCTGAACCACGTCAAACACGCGCATGAAGTGCCCCAACGCGCGGGTAAACATGGAAGAGGAAGCCACAAAGCGCAGCAAGGCCAATGAGCGGCTAGGGTAGCATGTATCGTAGAATGTATCAAGGTGCGAGGAAGAACTACTCGCTCATCGGCTCACGATGGTCTCACGAGGAGGAGACAAGTGTCTGACCGACCAAGGTCTCTTTGGCGCAATCGAAACTTTCTGCTGCTGTGGAGTGGCCAGCTCACCTCCTGGATTGGCACAGGGATATCCCAGCTCGCCTTTCCCCTGCTCACCCTGGCGCTCTCGGGTTCTCCTGCACAGGCAGGGTTCGTAGGGGCTCTGAACGAGATTCCCTACTTCATCCTCACTCTCCCGGCAGGGGTCCTGATCGACCGCTGGGACCGTAAGCGCGTGATGCTGGTGTGCGAAGCGGGACGCGCCTTGAGTCTGCTGAGCATTCCCTTCGTGTTTGCGCTTGGGCACCCGAGTGTCCTGCAATTGTACGTGGTCTCCCTCATCGATGGCGTCTTCTTTGTCTTCTTCGACCTGGCGGAATCATCCAGTCTGCCCCGTATCGTCTCGCCAGAGCACCTTTCCCCCGCGACATCCTTGTACTTGACCACGGACGGTGTGACAAATCTGCTAGGTGCTCCACTCGGTGGCCTCCTCTACAGTGTGGGACGTGCCCTGCCGTTTGTGGCTGATGCGCTCTCCTATGTCGTCTCGGTCCTCTCCCTCCTCCTCATCAGGACCTCCTTTCAACAGGAAAGGGTGAGGGCGCCACGCAACCTCTGGACAGAGATGATGGAAGGACTCAAGTGGCTATGGCATCAGCCGGTCATTGCTTCGCTCGCGGTGATCACCAGCGGTCTCAATCTGGTCTTTCCTACCAGTCCCCTCATCGTGATCGTGCTAGCCGAGAGGCAGCATGCCTCACCTGCCCTCATTGGCGTGATCTTCGCGCTGGGAGGAGGAGGCTACACTCTCGGAGCTCTACTCGCTTCCCCCCTTCGGCGCTGGCTCAGCCTGGGATGCATCATTCTCGGGGTGTGCTGGCTCTTCGCGCTCCTGTGGCCGCTCTTTGCAGTGGCATCGACCCTGGTGATGCTTGGAGCGGTCCTGATCGGACTTTCGCTCCTGCGGCCCATGTATGGCGTGGTCCAGGTCAGCTACCGACTCTCAGTGATCCCAGATGAACTCCGGGGACGAGTGAACAGTATCTATCGTCTGATCGCACTGGGCTCACAACCGGTTGGATTAGCGCTCGCTGGAGTCCTCATCCAAAGTATCGGGGTGGTACTCACCATTCTGCTCTTCGGGATGGCCTTGTCATCTTGGCCATGGCAATGACGCTCAATCCCCACATCCGCAAGGTGCGCTTGCCTTCTGGGGAAGCTGGCTGAATGAGCAAGGCCATGATGAACGTTCTTTCTCTCCTGAAAAACCGTTGCTGCTCCTTCTCACCGTGTGCCACCGGTCTTCTCTCCAAAGAACGTTTTGGCGGATAAAGCGGTCAAAACGGCGATGCGCAAACGCCTACACGGCATCGGTGAGGGAGGTGCGCAAACAGATCAAGAAGCACCTGACCACCGCCTCGCCGAAGGCGCGCCAAACAGCTTGCGGTGCTCGATGACTATGCCACGGGGATCGTGACGGCGCTGAACACCGATGGACTCCAGCCCTTCAAGTACGCCACGGTTGAAGCCAGCCAGATGTTGGAGGAGATCGAAGCTAGCCTGCGGCAACTCCTCAAAAAGGGGGATCTGTGAGCCGGCTGTGTGCACAGAAGCTGGCACGCTTGCAGGCCATTGTGGCGGAACGGGTGGCCTGGACAGAGCAACTGGCGCAGATCAAACGCCTGCACGGCTGGCTGCTCGAAGTCGAGCACCTGTTGGATGGGAGCCTGGTACCAGGGGGAGAAGTGGTGAGCAATGTCACAGTAGGAAACCGCCTGGATAGCTGGCGTGAGCGCATGAGCACACAACTGATGGATGGCCCGCTTTCCGAGTTGGAGCGCGAGTGCCTCACTGAGTTCTTACAGGTGCTCTCCAACTTGCGCCCGCACCTGGTGCAGTGCTACGACCGCAAGGACTTTCCACGCACCAACAACGACATGGAACGCAGCATTCGGGGGCTCAAGACGCAGTATCGCCGTGTGAGTGGTCGCAAGAACTGGAATGCCTATTTATTGCGCTACGGGCGCTGTGTGGCGTATGCGGCCTGGTGGGAGCAAGATACGGCCCACCACCAGCACTTGGAGCAGCGTGCCGCTCGGCTTGACCGTACCCGCTGGCGCGAACTGCGACAGGAGACCACCGTCGCTCAGAGCGAGCAACTCACGCGCTTTCGCTTTCGTCACAAGCGTCAGTCCTTGCTCGCTTCCCTCGAAGAGCGCTGGGCCACTACAGCTCAGTCGGCACCTTTGCCCTGACGGTTTTTTTCCTGGCGTAGTCTGAATCGGGACTGGTGATCCAGTCTTTGGCGCGCTGCCAGCCCAGGCCCAGCCGTTTGAGAGCTAAGCGAATGGTTTCAATGCTCACCTGGCGTTCCGTCAAGCCCAGTTCCTGGCAAACCTGCACTGCCAAGCTGAGCGTCCAGACACTGGTCTGTTTCCCATAAGTGCGCGGGCGGACGCTGGTGCAACATGGCTCGTAAGCCTTCACGCCTTTGTTGATCAAATTCCGCATGAATTGTTTTTGGTCGTGACGACTGCTGTTTCAAACAGGTCAATCCATTTGCTTCAAAGACGTGCAGCGTGTTGCGCACGGTTTGCATCGCACAGCCCAGATTGTGGGCGATTTCGGAGGGACGTTGCCCTCGGCTGGAAGCCAACACAATTTGGCTTCGGCGCAGGGTAAAGGCATTCGGGGAGCGCAGTCCAGCTTCTAGCCCGGCTTGCTCCACTGGACTTAAGGCTCGTACGTACATTATGGCTTTCATGCCCTCAGTGTATCATCTTTCCTCCTCTTTGCACAAGTTGTCTCTTGAACCTGCACTAAGCCTCTGAGTCAGGCGATCCGCCTGCTCAATGAGGTGACTGGTATCAATGTGCGCACTGGCCAGATTGTGGCGGCCGGACTTGGCACCGTGGTGGATCGCTTTCCCACCGAAGCCCATCTTTGTTCCTGGGCGGGTCTGTGTCCAGCAGCCAAGATCAATGCGGGCAAACGGCTCAGCAACACGACAGGCAAGGGGAACCGGTGGTTGCGGCAGGCTCTCATTGAGGCTGCCCAAGCCGCTGCATACTGCAAAGAGACCTTTCTGGGAGCCTATTACCAACGGCTCCGCAAGCGCATGGGATACAAGAAAGCCATCGTGGCCCTGGCTCATCGCATCCTGATTATCATTTATCATCTGCTCAACGACCAGCAAGCCTACAGGGAACTGGGACCCGAGCATGCCGAGGCAGAGGCATGTGAAGCCTTCAAGTGCTGTGCCCTTCGACACCTAGAACAACTTGGCTTCCAGGTGACGCTGCAGTCTGCTGAGGTTGCCTGGCCTCAGACGCTTGGGGAGAGCTATTTTCAGAAGAATGTTTCGGATTTATCCTATTCTAGCAAGAAATGGCTCACTTTTGAGGCTTTTCGGGTAAACCAAAAAGCCCTGTGAGCGACCCCTGGCCCACTTGCTCACCTTCCTCGAATATGCTACGCTTCATGTCTGTCATTTCTCGCTTTCTTTGGGATTTTTGGCATATCCCCTATTCTCGCAAGAAATGACTGCTTTTTCTCTCTTTCGGGACTTTCGGGTACTTCGAAAAGCCCTGGTCAATACTCTACCAACCCTTGACATGACCCTCATGTATTAGATATACTCCTGTTATAATATTATATCTACGCTTTTCATCTTACCCAAACCGGGATACCAGGAGCAAAATGAACTAAGACGGTCACTATAGGAGAAGGAGCCAGACTTGCTCTCAATGAGTAGACAATCTCATCTTATGGTGGCATTTCCCACGCTTTTACCCTTTCGCACGTCCTCAACCCATTCTGACACTGTTTACCTTCTCCATAAGCGTCCTTGTACTTAGGAATGCTCCTACTTTCAAGTTTCATACTGGAGAGCCGAAACAGTGAAAAACTTTTTGACGCAGCGGATACGGTTTCTTCGTGCGCTGTCTGTACAACCATTTGCATTGCTCTGGACAGGGCAAACAATTTCCTCACTTGGGGATGGAGCATTCACTCTAGCTCTGGCATGGGAAGTACTTCTGCTCACAGGTTCAGCTACCGCCATTGGCTTGACGGTGACTGCGGAAATTCTTCCGCGCTTGATCTTCCTCTTGCTTGGAGGGGTTGCCGCTGACCGCCTTCCACGCCGCCTTATCATGCTTTGTTCTGACAGTGGGCGTGGGCTTGTGGTGTTACTGATTGCAGTGCTGGCCTGGCTACATTTGCTGCAGCTCTGGCACCTCATCATTCTGTCGCTCCTCTTTGGTATCGCAGCAGGTTTCTTCAATCCTGCCTATCGCTCGATCCCTCCACAACTTGTTGATGTTGAGATGCTCCCTTCTGCCAATGCTTTGACAAGTATGACTCAGCAAATGAGTGCCTTGCTGGGTCCACTCCTAGGAGCCGGGTTGGTAGCACTTGTAGGTCCTGTTGGTGCATTCGCTTTCGATGGTCTGACCTTTCTCGCTTCGGCATGCTGCTTGCTGGCAATGCATCTACCGTCTGCGAAAGCGCTGATTTCATCAGGGTATGCAGATGAAACCTCCCTTGTTCTGACAAAGCCGTCGTTGAGCCATCGTCTCCAACGCGTGGTGGAGGATCTGCATGAGGGCTGGCGCTTTGCCGTGAGCGCAAAGTGGTTCTGGATTGGTTTGCCTATAGCTACGTTAGGGAACATCTTTTTCTCAGGACCATTGGAGGTGACGCTCCCAAAACTGGTACATGATGTCTATGGAACAGGAGCCTGGTTGTTCGGATCGATAGGGGCATCGATGGCAATCGGTTCTATCATCGCAACCTTTATCGTTGGGCAGGTAAGCTCTATGCCTCGGCGAGGTACTATTGCTTATCTTGCCGTCGCACTCGCCAGTCTGTCTGAGGGAATACTTGGCCTCCCGCTGCCACAGGCTGTCGCTCCTGTCATTGCGTGTATCGCTGGTGGATTGGTGGGCCTAGGTCTTGGGACCTTTGGTATTATCTGGGTGACCTTAATGCAGGAGCTGGTTCCACAAGATAAGCTGGGGCGTGTTTCCAGCATTGATCAGCTGAGTGCCTGGGCATTGCTGCCTGTAGGGTATGCGCTGACTGGCGTCGTGACCGACCAGCTTGGGCCCAGTCTGGTGTTTCTCATTGCGAGTATAGCAAATGTCGTATTAGCGATTATCGCCCTGACAGTACCAGATATTCGTAAACTGGAATAGAGGAAGAGCATCTCTATTGGCTGCGTCTAGAGTCATCTGTCGTTTGGATTCATTCCCGGAACCCCGTCGCATATGGTGAATGAGGGATTGCAGAGGTATCGGTGGACATTGAGAAAGCCTCTCTGAAGCGGATCAATGTCTTCTCTCTAGCCTCCTGATGAGCTTGAATCGCCAAAGTGGTGGAGTTCCATTCTTCTTGCCCCGGGTGCGCATGCTCATGTAACGTTCGCAGCGTAAAAAACTTGCCAATCATTGACATCTACGGCAAACATACTCGCCCTTAGACACGTCCTCACTCAAGCACTGGATCAACCGATCAAAGAGGCGTTGTCCTCCTTCGTGGGCGAGTAAACACGCACGAGATTCGGTGAGGACCGAGAAGTCAAGCCAGGATCGGACAGGTCGAGTCCCAACAGATCTTTCCCACCGATGCGCACTCGAACTGCCTCTGCAGCTTGCCGGTCCGAGAGATCCTCCACGTACTGGAGTACGCAAATGAAGGCTAAACGCCACAGAGCAAGAGCAGGTTGCCCTGTGTGGGAGCACATATCAGCAAACAACGCATCACTGTAAATCGTTCCCCGTGCATCATGCTGGCGCAAACACAGGTTCCCTTTAGAGAAAGCGGCACGGCCATGCTCTCATCTGGGACGGGCCCGATCTGCTCAGAATGCAACAACATCGGTTCCTTCCTCCTCCACTCTAGCAAGAGAGCATCCACTCTCTAACGCTGGGTGGCTGGTTCTCCTGCATGTTAACCGATGTCTGATTTTGCGTCTAATCCAAGCGGTCTCGCCAACAATATCCCATTGGGGATGACTCATGTTTCACCGAAATGGGTCAATCTCATCATCATGCCTCTCATACCCGTTCTGGAGTGCATGGTGGTAACGTGCCGACTACTCGGTCGCGAACAAAGCGCCAAAACCTGATGATCCCTTGTCTGATTTCATCGGGTGACACGTAGCTGAAGGAGAGACGTACCTGGTTCTGACAGCGTCCAAGGAGAGAGAAAAACGTCATCGGACAGCAGATCACTCCATACTCTTGCGCACAAACCTGCATAATTTCAGCAGTGAAAGGGAATGGCAAGTCGACTGACAGAAAAAAGCCCCCCTTTGGTCTATTCCAGGATACAAGGCCAGTCAAGAGCGGATCATTTCCGAAATGCTGCTCGAGGCATTCCAGCATCACATCTCGGTTCAAACGGTAGAAGGCGACCTTTTCCTGAATCATCTGGCGTAGGGAACAAGTATGTGCTAAAAGAATCCCACCTGCAACGGCTTGGGAGAGAGCTGAGGTACTCACGGTAGTGAAGCTCTTGACTTTTGAAAGCTCTTCTGCGAGCAATCGGATTGAACCCTTTGCGGTGACGACCTCCTGATCAGCGACTAGAAAACCCAGACGGAGAGCAGGAAAGAGGATTTTGGAGAAGGTGCCTAAATAAATGACAACACCTTCACGGTCTAATGCCTTTAAGGTGAGCAGGCGATCCTCCTCATACGTAAACATCCCGTAGGCGTTGTCCTCGAAGATCAACATCTCCTGTTTGTATGCCAGGTCCAGTAAACGCTGTCGGTCCTTCGGAGACATACTGGTACCAAGAGGATTGTTAAAATCCGGTGTGACATAGAGGGCACGTGGGTGTTTCCCTGAGGCTCGAATCTGCTGAAGGCTTTCTGCGAGTGTATCAAGATCGATATTGTCCCCTTTGCTTGGTACAGGGTAGAGTTCTACATCAAGGGCTGCGGAGATGCCTGTGATGCCAGTGTATGTAGGGTCGATCACCACCAGGACATCGCGCCCCCGCTTGAACAGGCCCGCTAAAAGCACCGTCATACCTTCCTGGCAGCCGTCGGTAATCATGATCGCTTCAGGAGTGGTGTGAATGTCCTCATCTTCTGCGAGAAAGCGACAGATCAGGTCGTTGATAATTCCATTCGTCTTCTGATATTGTCCAAGTTGATTGAGAACCACATCCAGGCTTTGTTGGGTCTGTTCGGCCTGATACCTCGCGTAGTTCGACAAGTGATTAAGCGCGCCAGGGACATCAAAAAAACGTGCAGCAGGCCTTCCCGGAGCAAAGGAAATAGCGGACGGATACCATAGTGTCACCTCGTTCAGAAAGTTCATAACATCCAGGCTAGGAGCTTGCAATGTCTCAGGTGGTGGCAATTTCATTCCTCATTTTCCTTTCCCTCATACGGCTAGATGGACTGGTGACCTTGAGCGAAGCCAGTGGTAAAGGGACCATGGATGAGCAAAAGTACCAGGATTCCGTAGGTCGGACGGGCTTCATAGCAAACAACTCCTTGTGCTCTATCTGGAAGCCAGATCCATCTTTCCTCCTATCGTAGAATTACTATGAGCATCTTCATCATCGCTTACCCATCGAGTCCAAGCGGGGGAGCGCATGCGCCCAGAGCGTGTATCGCCCAGCACCTTGCATGGCCACGGATGGGTCCCCGCTCAACTAGCGTTCTGGCAATTCAGCGTGTGGATGGACCTCCTCCAGGATCACGAGATGTCCTACACCTACGAGATGCGCCAGGTCAATATCAGCAACGCAGCGAACTTTCACATGGTTCAGCGTCAGTGTTCCCTCCACGTGTACTGTCCCTATTCCCTGCACGAAATCGGCCTTCGTGGTATCCACTGCGGATGTGTCAACTCGCACGCCCAGATCGGTTCCACCTCGCGTGTCAGTGAACTTAATAGATACATAGCCCATCTCTTGAATCCGCTTCTGAAACTCGCTGAGAGATGGTTGTGGACCACCAACGACGACAGGATGATCACCTTCAGAAAGACGCTGCACCAGTTCGTTCATCAGAACAGTTCCTTCCTATCGATAGGCATAATGCAGATCCTCAGGAATCTCAAACCTCAGGGCCGTTGCACAGAATTCTCGCCATTCAGGAGTGATAGCGTCAAAGAGAACGTCTTTCTCCTGCACAGGGCTCTTCACGACCGTGAAATCATCCCAAAGGTAACATATACTACCATCAGATAGGGCTAGCTCGTTCTCCTCGCGTTTTTCAACCCAGCCGTGGAATTGACGTAGGTCTCCTAGCCTGCAAGCCTTACAGTACTTGCGCATAGCAGCTTCTTGAAGGCAGGAATCTCGCGATCATTGATCGGATTGCTGTTGCTGTACGGCCGCCTCCATCTGCTTGCGCAAGCTGAGAGGCCGCATGTCGGTCCACACCTCTTTGATGTAGGCCAAGCACTCATCCTTTGGTCCACTTTTTCCTCCGTCCTGCCAGCCGAAAGGATTCTCGCGAGAAGCCGGCCAGATCGAGTATTGTTCCTCGTGATTGACCACGACCTTGTAGATGGTTGTATCTAGCTCATCTCTAGACACAGGGGATGGTCTCCTTTTCTATTGAGAAATGCATGTGATGCAGTATATGGTTCCTCTGCTAAGAGATTAACCTCCCAACCCTTCTTTGTCAAGTGCTACCTGGCTGACATCCACTCATAAATCGGGGCGGGCAAGTCTGGGGGACTTGCATCAGGGGCGAAGTCCCTGACGGGGTGCGGGGCTGACAAGTCTGGGGGACTTGTATCCCCCGCTCTCCCTCCTTCCCCTCAAAGCGGGCCGGAGGCCCGCCAGAAGAATTATGAGTGGATGTCAGACAGGGCTTTTTAAAAGTCGAGTAGCAAGCGGGCAGAGAAGAGGAGAAAAGTCAGAAAAAGAAGCAAAGGAAGTCACTCCCTGCTAAACTAACGAAAAATCTCTCAGAGAACAAGGAGTGACTCACATGGACTATACCACACTGGCCGAAACGGTAGAACAGAAGCAAACGGTCCAGCAGACCGATGCCTTCTCCTTATATGAGGCCTTTGAACAGGTCAGCGATGGCCGCAAAAAACGGGGGAGACGCTATCGGTTGGCCCTTATCTTAACACTGATTGTGTTAGCCAAATTAGCCGGCGAAACCAGCTTGAGCGGGGTCGCTCAGTGGGTGCGCGAGCGCAAGGACTTGTTGATCCAAAGGCTGCATCTGCCCGACGCGACGCGCTTTCCGTGTGTGGCCACCTACAGCTATGTCTTGCGTCATGTCGATGCCGAGGAGTTGACCAATGTGATCTATCACTTTTTTGCTCAGCAGGAAGCCAAGAAGCGCTGCGGCTCGGAACCGAGCCGGTTGCTCAAGCAGAACGGACGAGAAGAGAAAGCGCATCTGGCATTGGATGGCAAAACCTTACGGGGGACCTTGCAGCATGAGTCAGCCGAACAAGGGCCGGTGCATCTGCTCTCGCTCTATGAGACGAGTACTGGCACCGTCCTGGCTCAGCATCAGGTGCGCGAGAAAGAGAATGAGATCAGTGCGGTCAAAACCTGGTTGCAGGCTTTCCAGGTGCAAGATCGCATTGTCTCGGCCGATGCCATGCATACCCAACGCTACTTCTGTGCCATGCTCAGGCGCTTCCAAAGCCACTACCTGCTCATCGCCAAGAAGAATCAGCCGCAGATGTATGAGGATTTGCAGCTCTTTTTTGAAGACCCCGAGGCTGATCACTCCGGCTGGCAGAGCGCCAAGAGCTGCAACAAAGGGCACGGACGACTCGAGAGTCGTGAGATCACCACCAGTACCGATCTCACCAGTTTCTTTGAGCGCGACTGGCAAGACATTGCTCAGGTCTTTCGCTTGCAACGGAGCGTGATCCGCAAAGGGAAAACGAGCCAGGAGGTGGTCTATGGCTTGACCAGTTTGCCTCCCAAGCAGGCTGATCCGGCTCGCCTCTTGCACCTCAATCGAGCCCATTGGCAGATTGAAAATCGGCTGCACTGGAGGCGCGATGTCACTTTAGGGGAGGATCACTCTCAGGTACGTAAGGGCCAGGCTCCCCAAGTGCTCGCCGCTCTCGACAATGCGGTTCTTTCCTTGGCTGATGCGCTGCACATCTCGAATCTGGCCGCTCAGATGCGTACCTTTGCTGCCCATCCTGAGCAAGCCCTTGCTCTCTTGCTTGCTTCTAACTTTTAAAAGACCCTGGATGTCAGATACGCTATCTTGACAAATTGAATTCCACAATCTACACTAAAGAAGGTGCGAAAGTTCGTGCCTGTTTTGCGATTTTTGCCGGAGTTTTTCTTAATCCGTGTTTTAGTTGAGCGGATCGCTCTTCAGCAAGTGACTCCTTTTTGCTCGTCATGAACATATATTTTCCATGTAGGCAGCTTCGTTTTTTAGAAGGGGGTCTCGTTGGTAAAACATCCACTCGATGCCAGCTTTGGTGACCACGGCCAAATGTTTCTACACCTTCTGAGGCCGCCTCAGAGTGAGTTGAAGGAGCGTTTGGAAGTCGCCAACGACCCTCGTCTCGCAAAGAGAATGAGAACGCTTGATACGGCCCCCAGTTCGACTCGCCGTGGGAGAAGTAAGCGAATGAAACACAACGTCTTATTGATAAAGCCAGCTTTCTTTACTCCGTGGACTCCACCGCTTGGCATAGCTATCCTCAAGTCCTTCCTCGAACAGCACCAGCATTGCGTCACTTGTTTGGACCTCAATACTGATCCTGAGTTATGGGGAACGCACCACCAGTATTTTTCCACCTTACAAACCATGGAACACCTATCTATAAACGATGGTTACTCAAAGTTATGGTACATCTTCAATGCACACATGCTAGCGTACATCAATGGGGCAGATTCTCACATGTGTTCTAGAATAATTGAAACTATTGCGCCACTCTATGGGCTCAGGTGTAGCTACCGGGTTACTGCTGCTCTCATCCCCATAGTTGAAAGCTACTTTCAGCGACTTGAAACACTTCTCGACGAGGTCAACCTCTCACAATTCGACGTTATCGGAACAAGTACGTATACAACGTCGCTTGCATCGTCGCTCTTTATTCACAAGCTGGCCAAACAGAACCAGCGAAACATCATCACAGTCATGGGAGGGGGAATTTTCGCAGACGATCTGGCACTTGGCTCGGATAACCTGAATACACTGGTCGAAGAATATCCGTATGTCGACCATATTATTTTGGGGGAGGGCGAACTCCTCTTTCTCAAACTCCTAGAAGGCGGAATAGCCAACAAACGGGTGATATCTATTGCTGATATCCAGGGGGAAACGCTCGATATGGCCATGGTCCCGATCCCGGATTTCACCGATTTCGACCTCGATAACTATTTCCATCTCACGATCGAGGGTGCCCGCAGTTGCCCATTTGAATGCTCCTTTTGCTCTGAGACAATTCAATGGGGAGGCTATCGTAAGAAGTCGAAAGATGTTCTATGCAATCAAGTGATCCAGCTAACAGACTTCTATAAGAATAACGCGTTTTTTATGGGTGATTCATTGATGAATCCCTATATTATGACCTTTTCTGCGGGGCTTCTTGAGAGAAAGGCGAAAATACTCTATGACGGCTATCTACGCGCAGATCGAATTGCGACGAATCGCGACAGAACCAAAGTATGGGCACGCTCCGGAATGTACCGGGCTCGCCTGGGCATTGAGAGCGGCTCAGCGCATGTACTCAACCTCATGCATAAGCAAACGACACCTGAAGGCATATCGAGTGTCCTCAAATCACTAGCAAGTGCTGGTATTCGGACAAGTACCTATTGGATTGTAGGTTTTCCGGGTGAGACAGAAGAAAATTTTCAGGAGACTCTTGAATTTATCCGCGAACATCACCGTTATATCTATGAATTGGAAGCCCACCCCTACTACTACTACCCCTATGGCCAGGTAGGATCACGTCTGTATCATTCCTCCTCTCTCTATACTGAAGAAGTGACAAATATCATCAAGTTCAAAGTATGGGATATAGCCAGCGTGCAACCCACGCGACAAGAGCGTTACGAGCGCTTGCGTCGTATCTCCAAATTGGCGGCGGAGTTAGGGCTCATAAATATCTATACAATGGAGCAACGTTACCAAGCAGATGATCGTTGGCATCTCCTTCATCCACTTACGGTTGAGGTGTTTAAAGGAACACAACTCCACCGATCTTCGATAAAGCTGCCTCAGAAAAATCTTGAAGTTTTTTCAGCTAAGTGGCGTCGTCCTGGTGAACAGGTGAATAGCGATCCAAATACAGTAGCATGTTATCGTATGACTGTTCACAGATTACTCGACGAAACAATCCTCTCCCTAGCCCTTAAGGAAATCGTTCGTCACAACGAAATGTTACATATGGGCCTGCAGGATGGGAAGTATGTGGCTATGCCGGAAGCCGTAAATAGCAATGAGAACAAAATTCTCTTCATCCAGCATACCAGGGAAGAGAGCGAGAATATGCTGGAAGACCTCCTCAGGCAGCTCATTGTAGAGCTTGCACAGGGGATGCGACCGGAACCGGGAGCATCCATGCGATGTGCTCTCCTTATCGAGAAATCAGCGAGATGTCAGGTATTGTTGCTCGTCCACCAAGCTATCGCCGATCCGAGGGGATTGTCGCTACTCTGTGAAGATCTCTTTCGTATCTACGAGCAACTCTCCAACGACAGAGATATCTCATTACATGAGGTATCTCTGTCGTATACCGACTTTATTCAAGAGTATCTAGCTACTGGATACCAGCCCATCTTTCCAGCAGACACCGTGTACAAGATTAGTCGCTCTACGACTGCTGCCTCCAGCTTAGCAAATGTATCGCAGAAAACCTTCAAGGAAGTTACTCTCATTCTTGAGCTCGGTTTCAAAAAGCGGATCTTCTCGCCAACAGTAGCTCAATGCAATCTAACCGCCGCCGAGATCCTGTTAGGAGCGATGCTGAGAAGTATTGCTCATAGTCAGGTAGCTAAAAACCTTGTCCGCTTCGATGTACTTGCCGATTACAGGCTCGTCAATAAGAAGTTAGACCATACTGTTGGTGCTTTTGGATACTTATATGACTTAAAGCTTGCTGTCTTGCCAGAAGAGAGTCTACGTTCAGACCTGCCTGCAGAGCATTTGCTTCTTAGGCCCATTGTTCTGAACGAGAGAGCATTTGAAATATTATCGGAAGGAAGGGCAGCTTCCGCCAATCCTCTTGGAGAGGAAATGCTCGTACTGTTAAACCTGGAGTACTGTCAGGAGGAGCCGTGGCTTGGAGGAGACGAGTGGATACCTCAAGGCTTTGAGGTTTCTTTCGCAGATCAGCAACTAGAGGCGAAATACGCGATGGAAATCGTGCCGGTCATTTTACCGACCGGCATTGCAGTCCGATTGAAGTACCGTGGCGGGGTACATACGTCCAGTATTATTGAGGTATTGCAGCTTCACCTAGCTCAAGAGATCGAAGCAACTCTCAACTATTGCGAGCATTATGCTGCTGCCAAGCGCTTCTGGCTGGATCGGTTTAGCTACAAGGCCTTAGCAAGCTCACTCGAAGACTTAGGTGGTAGTACATCTCAAGTAGGTGAGCCGAGTGAAGGTTCTGTAGATTGTCACATAGAATGGCAGGTAGTAGCTCAGATACAATCACGTTGCCACACAGAGATATCTACAATTTTGCTGGCTGTGTATGGTATTTTACTCTCGCGGCTGCACGGTAGCGAAGACGTAATCGTGGGCAACGTCCTGTACGGAGCAGGAGAAGTTAGCATAGTTCCTTTGAGGTTCCATCCTTTTTGGAATATGCGGTTTGATACCTTCATTCGTGATGTGAACGGTATGATCACGCAGATGCGGGAATATGCCCCGTTTGTCCATGAGGTTCTGAAGAAAGAACAGTCTGAGTTCATGGGCAACCAAGGATATCCAGTAATTGAGAAAGGATTCGTAGCAGGTGACCTATCAACAAGTGACAAGGAGATTCTCAGACAAGCATTGCGCGGGCACATCACAGATGATCATAGAGGTATTCCTCTTGTCCTTGAAGTATGGAGCGGAGAGAGGTCTGTTCATGTACAAATTTCTTACGAGAGGAGTCGGTTTAACCGAGTAGCGATAGAAAGACTCGCTGCCTATCTTCAGACTATGCTGGCGAATATAGCTCGGAATACAACTATTCGGCTGGGTGATATTGTGTTAGAGAGCTATCAGCAGTCTGCTGACACGGTATCCAAGTATGCGGAAGATACGTTCCGTTTTTAGGATATACTCTGTACTTCTCGGATCAAGCAGGCATTGATGTTGGAGGATTTGCCATGAATACTGATCCCGCGCGCATCGTAATTTTTGACGAGAAGCTTCTTGAGGAAGAACAGTACTGGCTCAAGGAGTTCTCTAGCGAGTTCATCAGCTCGTATCTGCTACTGGACTACCGGCGTCCATCTACCCTTCTCTATGACCCACGTATCGTCGAGATAACATTCCCTTATCCGCTCAATGAGAAACTCTTGCAATTGAGCAACGGATCGCTTTTTTTACTCTATACAATTCTCCTGTCTTCGTTGAAGATTTGTCTATATAAATATTCAAATAACAATATAATAATTGTGGGCAGTCCAGCTCTCAAAGAGTTTGACACACCGAATGCTTTGGTGACGGTTGACCGGGTCGACGATGAGTTAACGTTCAGGCAACTGCTCCTGAATGTGCGAGAGACATTGCTGGGAGCCTATCGTCGACAGCGTTATCCCTTTAGTCGGCTGATCAGAAATTTGGGATTAGAGGAAACGAGCAATCGTTTCCCTCTCTTCGATGTTGCCTGTTTATTGCAACCTCTCCATGGAGACCTTCCTACAATCAACAATGATATTACACTCATTCTCACCCAAGACAGCAGTACTGTCTCCGGACAGGTACATTTTAATAGTAGATTGTTTAGAAAAAGCACTATCGAGTATTTTGTAAAGCACTGGCTTTGCATTTTGAGCGAAGCGTTAGAGGATATAAACATAAAAATTGAAAAATTGTCTCTGGTGAAGAAAGAAGAGCGATGCCGAATACAACAACAGTGGAATATCACACAGGCTGACTATCCAGAAGATCGCTGCATTCATCAGTTGTTTGAGGCTCAGGTTGAGCAGAGATCTGATGCCCTAGCAATCATCTATGATAACGAACAGATAACATATGGACAACTGAACGCTCGTGCGAATCAATTGGCACATCACCTCCAGTTGCTAGGAGTGAGGCCAGAAACTACAGTAGGGATTTGTATTGAGCGCTCAGTAGAGGTAGTAGTTGCAATGCTCGGTGTTCTTAAGGCTGGAGGAGCTTACCTCCCTCTCGATCCAGCTTACCCACCTGAGCGATTGGCTTTCATGCTCATCGATGCCCGGGTAGATGTGCTTGTGATTCAACACTGTCTTCTGGAGAGGTTACCCATCCACCCCGACCGGACACTTTGTATCGATACAGCTTGGGAAGAAATTGCACAGGAGAGTCATGTCAATGTCTCGAGTGGCGTCCGGCCGGAGAATCTCGCCTATGTGATTTATACTTCGGGATCCACTGGCCAACCAAAGGGAGTACTCCTCGACCACCGTGGGCGCGTCAACAACCTTTTTGACCTCAATCAACGCTTTCATATAGGGCCAACAGATCGTCTCCTCGCACTGTCGTCGCTCAGCTTCGATATGTCCGTCTATGATATTTTTGGAATTTTAGGAGCTGGCGGGACTATTGTGTTGCCAACCAAGATCGAGGAAGGAGATCTAGCTTGCTGGGCGAGCCTCATGATGAAACATGCAGTGAGCGTGTGGCAATCAGTTCCGACTCTTCTCGAGATGCTCGTCAGCTACCTACGTACCCACTCAGAAGCAGTTCCAACTTTTCTACGTTTAGTTCTTCTCGGCGGCGACTGGATTCCAGTGTCGCTACCTGATCAACTCGCATCCTACGTGAATGGTGTGGAGGTTGTCAGCCTTGGAGGAGCTACAGAAGCATCTATACACTCAACAATATTTTCAATAGAAAAGGTCAATTCTGACTGGAGGAGTATCCCCTATGGGCGACCTATGATCAATCAAAGCTGTTATATCCTGGATGCGGATCTTTGTCCTACTGCCATTGGTGTGCCCGGTGAGCTCTACATTGGCGGTATCGGTCTAGCACTCGGATATCGTAACCGTCCTGACCTCACAGCAGAGAGGTTCATTCCACATCCTCTTGCCTCAGAGCGGGGGGCCCGCCTCTATAAGACAGGTGATCTTGCTCGTTTCCTCCCTGATGGGAATCTCGAACTGCTCGGGCGTATTGATTTTCAGGTAAAAATCAATGGGTTCCGTGTCGAACTCGGTGAGATCGAGACAACACTCCAGCACCATCCTGCTGTTGAAGAAGCTGTCGTCCTGGCGGGAGAATATCAAACCGGCGATAAGCGCCTTGTAGCATATATTGTTCCTGATAAGCAGACAGCTTTCACAGTTCAACAACTATTACGCCTCGAGCGAGAGGGATTGCTGACGAATCGTTCTCGATACACATTGCCTAATGGTATGGTGATTGCTCACCGCAACAAGGGTGAGACAGACTATCTCTATCAGAAAATATTTGAAGAGCAGCGTTATTGGGATTATGGCATTGCTCTTAACGAGGGAGATTGCATCTGGGATGTAGGAGCCAATATTGGACTCTTTACTTTGCTCATACGTCAAATATATCCAAATGCTGCTATTTACTCTTTTGAACCTATACCTCTTGTTTATGATATCTTGAAAATGAATACATCTCTCTATGGAGGGAACGTGAGGCTATTCTCTTCTGCTCTTTCCGGCGAGGTAGGCATGGGCTCAGTGAGTGATTACCCTCACCTTTCTATCCTGTCGGGGCAATATGAGGACGCAGTAAACGAACGAGAGGCTGGTAAGACCATCAAAACGAGAAAGCCATTGTCCCGTACGGCAAACCAAGCAGAGCGGGATAGAGAGTCGCTTGACGAGTTCCTGATAAGGCAGTCCGTAAGGAAATACTTTACATGCTCCTTGACGACAATTTCTACAGCCATGCGTGAAAATGGCATTGAACGAATTGATTTGCTGAAGATCGATGGAGGGCAAAATGAACTCGATGTACTTGCGGGAATCGAGGACGACGATTGGGGAAAGATCAGACAACTGGTTGTAGAGGTACATGAAATTGATGGCCAACTCGAGCAGGTCACGGTACTGCTTAAAAGCCATGGTTACGAAGTAGTTGTTGACAAGCAGACATTCCTCAAAGACCTCAACATCTCTACTATATATGCCTTTCAACCGTCCCAGAATCATCAATGCCCTGGCAAAGGCATTCACTTGCCAAAGGCTCCTTTAAAGCCCTGCTGGACCAGCGAAGTTACACTGCTCTCCGATCTGCGTACCTACTTACAAGCTCAATTACCCGCCCCCATGGTTCCCCAGATGTATGTCCTCTTAGATACACTCCCAGTTACATCCAATGGCAAGGTAGACAGACATGCTCTTCCTTCCCCGGACATCATCGAATCAGATGGAAAGGAAAAACATCTTGCTCCTCGTAATCCGCTTGAGGAGGTACTCGTGAACATATGGGGCGGTATCCTCAAAGTGCGAAATGTTGGTATAGGCGATCATTTCCTGGAATTGGGTGGACATTCTTTACTGGCGATGCAGATCATATCCCGCGTACGCGACATATTTAAGGTTGATTTACCCTTACGCACACTCTTTCAAGCACCCACGGTGACGGAGCTGGCCGAACGTATTACGGAAGCTGGCCAGGAAGGAGGAGTTGACGTCATGAAAATTGCTGAGCTAGTAGGCCAGCTGAGCAAGCTTTCCGATAAAGAGGTACAAGCGATGCTTGCCGGACGCAGTGGCACAAAGATAACAACCGAGAGGTGATATGCGAAACGATGCAATACTTACCGCATTAGCTTATCAGGGGATCGAGCTTCTTTGCAAAGAAGATCCTCAACTTCATGAATTGTTCGTTCGAGAATTTCGCCGCCAAGCTAGCTCCCTTGTTATGGTCGCCGCATCGAGCATTGCTGATCCGTCCGTGCTGGCCTGTGAAGGCATGGTCACAAGCAATGTGACCACTGAGGGATATCCAGGAGCGAGGTTTCACGCTGGTTGCAAAATTGTTGATGAGATCGAGCAATTAGCGATTGATCGAGCTAAATTAGTGTTTCAAGCCCAATACGCCAATGTTCAACCGCATTCGGGTACATCTGCAAATGAAATCGTACTCTGTAGTCTGCTCAAACCAGGAGATACCTTTTTAGGGCTAGAACTCAACTCCGGAGGCCATCTAACTCATGGTTCTGTAGTTTCCATCTCTGGTCAGTATTTCAACGCGATTGGCTATGGCCTGAGGGAAAATGGGTTCATTGATTACGATCAGGTCTACATGTTGGCGTGCAAATATCATCCCAAACTCATCATATGTGGTGCCAGTGCTTATCCAAGAGTAATTGACTTCAAACAGTTTCGCAGCATTGCTGACGAGGTAGGAGCCTATGTACTGGCTGATATTTCACACATTGCAGGGCTTGTCGCCTCAGGAGAACACCCCAACCCAATTGATGACGTTCACTTTACAACCACGAGTACCTATAAACAACTGTATGGCCCTCGCGGCGGCATGATTCTCATGGGAAAAGATTACCAGTCACCGGCTCCAGAGGGCAAGAAGACTCTGGCCCAGATGATACAACGAGCAGTCTTCCCTTTCTTTCAGGGAACGCCCAATCTTAGTTCTATAGCTGCCAAGGCCAGAGCATTAGCGATGGTGATGACACCAGAATTCAAAATGCTTGCCCACCACATCGTGGTCGATGCCAAATGTCTGGCACAGTACCTGATCGAGAAAGACTATGCCGTCCTGACAGGTGGCACTGACAATCATCTGGTTCTTGTTGATGTGCTTGCCAACGGAATTACCGGTGTTGTTGCTGAGCGAGCTCTCGAAGAGTGTAACATCATTGTGAACAAGAATCGCATTCCAGGAGATAAAAAAGCGGCACATATCACCAGTGGAATACGCCTAGGCACCAATAGTCTTGCGCTCAGGAAAATGGGGATCAGAGAAATGGTACAGTGTGGTGATCTGATACACCAAGTGCTTTCTTCCATCACCATTTACAGTGATACCAGATATCAACTTGTACAGTCGGTAAAGAAAACAGTACAGACTACTGTAGAGTATCTCTGCTGCCGTTTTCCGATACCCCGTTATCCTGTTGATTTTGGAGAAGAGAGAGGCGGTGTTCAATATGAGTAATATTCCCGAAAATACACCTGCTCTGTCTTCAGAGAAGGTTCAGTTGCTTGGCTTGCTCTTACAAGAGCAAGGCACGGACGTTTCGCAAAAATACATGATACCTCCAAGAAAGGACTCCGGCCTGCTGTCGTTGTCATTTGCGCAGGAGCGGCTGTGGTTTCTCGACCAATTGGCCCCCGGCAATCCTTTCTACAACATCTCAATCACCCTGCGCGTGGATGGTTCCCTCCAGATCAGCACACTGGAGCAGAGCTTCAACGCCCTACTCCAGCGACACGAGATCCTGCGTACCACCTTTCTCACTCTCGAAGGCACCCCGCTGCAGGTCATCAATCCTTCCCTCAGGATCACGCTCCCCGTCGTCGATCTGCAAGACGTGGGTGATCTCACTCGCCAGCAGCATACCGTTCAGCAATTGGCCACCCAGGAGGCCCGCCGTCCCTTCGATCTGACCCGGGGTCCGCTCCTGCGTGTCGTCGTCCTGCGCCTGGCTGCCCAGGCCCATGTTCTGCTGCTGACCTTGCACCATATTATCTTTGATGGCTGGTCAATGGACATCCTCTGGCGCGAACTCGGCGAGATCTATAGTGCGCTGGCTTCAGGGCGTTCCTGGCAGTTGCCCCCGCTCCCCATCCAGTATGCCGACTTTGCTGTCTGGCAACGCCAGCGGCTAGAGCGCGGCGATCTGCAAGCCGAACTCACCTACTGGACTGAGTACCTGGCGGGAATGCCAGAACTGCTCTCCCTGCCTACCGATCACCCTCGCCCGGCCATCCAAACGTTCCAGGGAGCCAAGCTTGTCCATGTCTTGCCCGTTCCTCTCGCTCAAATGCTCAAGTCGCTCAGCCAGCAGCACGATATGACGCTTTTCATGACGCTGCTAGCTGGCTTTCAGATTCTGCTGGCCCGCTACACAGGGCAGCAGGACATCGTGGTAGGCATCCCGATTGCCAATCGGGCGCGCAGTGAACTGGAAGGGCTGATCGGCTTCTTCGTCAACACTCTGGTGGTGCGCACTGACCTGTCTGGTGATCCCAGCCTGCGCGAGGTCCTCGGGCGGGTGCGCGAGGTGGCTCTGGCGGCCTACAACCACCAGGACATCCCGTTCGAGAAGCTGGTGGAGACCTTGCAATCCACACGCGACATGAGCCACAATCCGTTGGTCCAGGTCATGTTCCAGTTGCAGAGCGGTCCTATACATTCACTCGAGTTGGCTGGGCTACCACTGCATCCGCTGTTGATCGAGCCAGGAATCGCCCAGTTCGACCTGAGCTTGGATATCGTGGAGGAGGCAGGGGAACTGGCCATCTGGGCAGAGTACAGCACCGACCTCTTCGAGGCAACGACCATCGAGAGGATGCTCAAGCACTATCAGCGGGTGCTGGACCTGCTGGTGCAGCAGCCCGAGCAGCGCCTCTCAGCCTTCTCGCTGCTCGATGAGCAGGAGATCGAGCGCCAGTTAGTCATCTGGAACGCCACCCGACAGGACTATCCCCACGACTCCCCCCTCCACCAACTTGTCGAGCAGCAGGTGGAGCGCACCCCGGAGGCGGTGGCCGTTGTGTATGAGGACGAGCACCTCACCTACCAGCAGTTGAACCGCTATGCGAACCAACTCGCTCACCTGCTGCGCTCGTGGGGGGTGGGACCGGAGGTGCGAGTGGGACTGTGCCTGCAGCGCTCCCTGGAGCTGGTCGTGGCCATCTTGGGAGTGCTCAAGGCCGGAGGCGCGTATGTGCCGTTGGAGCCCAGCTATCCCAAGGAACGCCTGGCTTTCCTAATGGCGGATAGCCAGGTTGCACTGGTGCTGACCCAGCAGGGATTGCAGGAGCGTCTTCCAGAGGGACAGGTGCCGGTGCACGTGTGGGAGAACCTGAGTGCCCAGCTTCTAGAGCAGCCCCAGGACAATCTGCAGGTTGGGGTGAACCAGGACAACTTGGCTTATGTGATCTATACGTCTGGTTCCACGGGGCGTCCCAAGGGCGTCATGGTCTCCCACCGCGCCATTTGTAACCGTCTGCTCTGGGGGCTAGAGGCTTGCGCACTCAACTCTGCCGATCGGGTCTTGCAGGTCGCCTCTTTCAGCTTTGATATCTCTCTATGGGAATTCTTTGGTCCCTTGTTCGTTGGGGCGCAACTGATAATAGTCAATCCTGAAGGGGCTTATGACGTAGTTTACCTCCTCCAGTTGATAGGAGAACAAAAGATCACAGTTGTACACTTTGTGCCTTCAGTTCTTCACATATTACTACAGAAGGAAGGGTTAGAAATATGCAGTGGCTTACGGTGCGTCTGTTGCGGGGGAGAGACGCTCCCAGTCGAACTACAAGAGCAGTTTTTCGCTCGCTTAATGATACCTTTGCACCAGTTCTATGGTCCAACTGAAGCTGCCATTAGCATGACATGGTGGCTCTGCAGACCAGGAGAGAACCGGCTTCGGGTGCCGTTAGGGCGACCGATAGCCAACAGCGAACTGTACCTGCTGGATACCTATTGCCAGCCCGTGCCTATCGGGGTGACGGGCGAGCTGTATATTGGAGGAGTGTGCCTGGCCCGTGGCTACT